>Ga0209284_10000744_pt1 | contig 52797 bp, 47 predicted proteins | sample FRY03_FD_187211 | JGI IMG/M metagenome (GOLD analysis project Ga0209284, IMG submission 187211) | Freshwater microbial communities from Lake Fryxell liftoff mats and glacier meltwater in Antarctica - FRY-03 (SPAdes) (version 2) | ecosystem: Environmental > Aquatic > Freshwater > Ice > Glacier...
TTGTGATTACAAAAATAGGCAAGGAAGCGTTCTAACCAATATCAAGTCTAAACTTCTTTGTTTCGCTAAGCTTCACAAAGAAGTTTAGACTTGATATTAAAAACAATAACGTTGTGAAACTGGACAGCTAACTGCTTATTTTATCCTTAATAATGGGTGATTTAAACCATTTACCTCATTTTTAATTACTTCAAATTTATCTAGGCTTTCAAAAAGTTTGGTTAGGTTTTTAAAGCCATAGCTTCTTGGATCGAAACTTGGGTCAATTTTTCTGATATTTAATCCTAATGTAGAAATATGCGCTTTATCCTCTTCATTTAATGAAATGTCGAATGCTTTATCAATTGTTTTAGAATCTTCTTCGGATAATTTTATTTTCTTAGCAATTGCTTTAACCTTTTTACTTTGAGCTTGTTTTTTAGATTTTGGTGTTTTAGTTTCACTTTCTACAATCTCTTCTGTTTCTTCAACTTCAACAGTTTTTAAATTTTCTGTAAACGTAAAAACTTCGCAAGATTTCACGAAAGCTGTGGGTGTTTTTTTCTCGCCAATACCCATTACAAACAAACCCTCTTCTCTTATTCTTTTGGCTAAACCGGTATAATCACTATCGCTCGATACAATACAAAAACCTTCTGTATTTTTTCCATGAAGAATATCCATTGCATCAATAATTAAAGCGCCATCTGTAGAGTTTTTACCAGTTGTGTAAGAAAATTTTTGAATAGGAGTTATAGAATGTTGATTGATGATAGCTTTCCAACTATTCATTTGTTGTGATGTCCAGTCTCCATAAATTCTTCTTATAGTTGCTTTGCCATATTTAGAAACTTCTTCAATAATTTCTTTTATTAATTTAGGTTGTGCATTATCTCCGTCTATAAGTACCGAAATATTAAATCTATTTTCCATAATTTGTTCTGTAATCATTTAAATAGTTAACAAAATTAGGTAACTATATATTGTGTTTATAATCAACTGCTAGAGAAATTGTAGTTTGCATAGCTAAGTTATATGAAAATATTTTAGTGAGCAAATTTTAAAAAACACGAATGCTACTTTAGCACAAAAAAGTAAGCGCCGTTTTATTAAAAACGACGACTTACCAAGTAAACTAATAAAACCAAGTATTAGTACTGTTATTAGATTTAGCTATTCTAATTATTACAGTTTTTTAAATATTTTTAGTGAAGGCTAATAACTTTTGTTATTTTCCAGTTTTCTTTTTCTTTTTTCCAAACTACTATAAATTTACTAGGTATAGACTCTGCATCGGGCGCTAGTTTATTGAGAAATTTATGATAACCAATTTGTATTGCTCCATAACCTTTAATTGGATGCACTTCTACACTTCCTTCAATTAAAGTTCTTGTTACTTTATTACAAATATTTTCTTCTAACGATTTTAATAGAACATTTTTATCGGTCAATAATCCACCTTTATCATGAAAGAATTCAATATCATCCGCATAAATAGAAGATTGGGTTTTTAAATCACAACTATTATAAGCGGTAAAATAAATACTATCCATTTTTATAATATCATTGTATAAATCAATATTTATTGATTTATACACAGGTATTTCATCAACTTGTGCCGCAGTCATCAAACTATAAAAGAAAAATGCAACTGCAAAAAGTGCTTTTAAAATGATCGATTCTCTAAAAGGTGTTAAAAAGGAATTCATGGTTGGTTTGCTTTTAAGCTGTGTGATTTTTAATTATTGAGCAGAAATACTTCCGCCAGAATTCGATTTTTTGTCAACTTTTTTCGGATTTCCTTTAAAGTCAATATTTCCGCCACTTGTTGCTTTTGCATTAATACTTTCGGATGCAAAAACATTAATATTGGCGCCACTGGTAACATTTACCGTTGCATTTTCGCTTTTTAATTCATAGCCATCTATTGAAGCGCCACTTGTAGCATTAGAAAAATAATTGTTGGTAATTCCAGAAATTTCAATATCAGAACCGCTTGTTGCATTTGTTTCAACAGAATCGGTATCCACAGAAATTTTAATATCTGCGCCGCTTGTAGCGTTAATTTTTAAATTAGTTACTTTAATAGGCTCTTTAGCATATACATCTGCGCCGCTAGTCGCTGATAAAGCTTCTAGGTTATCTATCGTAACATGAATTTTTCTAGCTTTTGCTCTCCAAATATTTTTTTCTGCATAAATTTTTAACTCACCATTTAGAACTTCTGTAATAATAATTTCTTGTAAGTTTTCGTCAGCTTCAACAGTAATTTTGTTTTTGGAACCTTGAGAAATATACAGGTCTAAACCAGTACTAACTCTCACTTTTGTAAAAGCTTCTTTCGTAGTTCTGTCTTCTCTTGTTACGTTTCTGTTGCCATTAACTCGGTTAAACAGATTAACGTTGCAAGAGCTTAAAAGCGTTGCAAAAAATAGAACGATTAAAATTTTTGTGGTTGTTGTTTTCATTGTTTTTTATTTTTTTGGATGAATCAAATGTCTTTTAATTGCTGCTTAAAAAGAAAAAGTTATGACTCAGTTGTTGATTTTTTAGGTTGACCTGTTCTTTAAATTGTTTCACCTAATTTTTTATCTACAGAATTATCGATTTTTTTAATTACTTTTTCGTCAATAATCTTTAGTTTTTCTTCAATTTCAGCTTCACAATCTGTACATCTTAGTGTACTTTCTGTTATTATAAAGTGATGATTTACCATTTCTTTATCATAAATATCTGCTTCATTATCCACATCATTTAAGAAGTTTTTAGAAGAATTATCAAAATAAACGAATGTATTTTCTGTAAGATAAATGGTGATGTTAATTTCTTCATCTTTCCACATATTTTTATATGCTGATAAAAAGTAGGCATTTAATACAATCGTATTGTCTACAACTTTGTATTTGTAGGTTATGTTTTGGGCATTTTTGCTCGCATTACTTTTATTTTCCCCTCTAGATTCTTTCTGAATTATTATATAGCTTTCATCCGAAGCGCTTCTTTTTACATCCACTTTTATGTAGTTAGAATACGTCATCAACTTACCATCAATTTCTACTTCTTCTTGTGACGAGTTTCTTCTTAAATTGTGACGATAATAAATAGTATCATCATTAACCATTTTTATTTTTAAAGTATCATTTTTAATAATATTTAAGGTGTTTCTTTCGGTTGATTGCCCATAATTTGCATAGGATGTTCCATATTCTAAACCTGTAAAAATCATTGCTAATAAAGCGACTATCCAAATACCTAAAAGCGTTAAAGAGGCTGTTTTGCTTAGTTTTCTTACACTGCTTGATAAAATACGTAATCCTAAAATAAATAAGATTAAAAACGGAATACCAATCAACAAAAACACGCTTAATACCAAAATCCATCTTGGTAATACTGCGTCGTAGAAAAAGGGTGGATATTGTAAAAACTGGCCGTCTACATTTAGAAATTCTAGACTTCCTACAGAAAACCCTCCAATAATTAGAGATAAAATAACCGCCGCAGAAACAAATATGATTATGACTCCAATAAACTTACCAATTACTTTAAAAATGGCAAGAATAATTTTCCCTAGAGTTTCAAATAAGTCTTGTATTCCGTTATTTTTTTTTGTCTTTCCTGCAAAAGTTTGGTTCATTTTTTCTGAAAGCTCACTAGCACCATCTTTTATTTTTTCGGATGCTTTGTTTGCAAATTCTGACACGTTTTCTGAAACAGTATTAAATTCTTTACGAATCTTTTTCTCAATATTATCAATATTTACAGGTTCGCCTTCCATTTGTAATTTCTCTGCAGTAGTCTTTGCTTCTGGCAATAAAATCCAAAGAATAATGTAGATTAGAAATCCAAAGCCAGCACCAAAAAATAATGCTAATAGTCCAAGACGTATCCAAATGGTGTCAATATCAAAATAATGTGCAATTCCAGACGCAACTCCTCCTAAAAATTTATCATCGCCATCTCTAAATAATTTTTTTCCAGACGCACTATTTCTGTTATAAGAATGCGCAGATTCAGTATAACTTTCTTCCGCTTCTGTATAATCTTCTGGTTGCCCCATTATTTTAATAATATCGTCGATATCATTCTCGTTTACAACTTGCCTTGCTTCTGTAATTTTTTCTGATAAAAGCTCACTAATTCTAGCTTCGATATCTGCTATGATTTCGTTTTTTCCTTGAGGATCGTCACTTAACGATTTAGAAATTGATTCTAAATATCTTCTTAGTTTTTGATAAGCTTCTTCGTCAATATGGAAGAAAAATCCGCCTAAGTTTATGTTGATTGTCTTATTCATTTGTGGTTGATTTTTTACTAGTTACTTGTTGAACTGAATTTACTAAATTGTGCCATGTTTTGTCTAATTCTTTCAAAAACATGCTTCCGTTTTCTGTTAGTACGTAATATTTTCTTGGTGGTCCAGAGGTTGATTCTTCCCATCGATACGTTAATAAACCTGCGTTTTTTAAACGGGTTAATAACGGATAAATGGTTCCTTCAACCACAATCATCTCTGCACTTTTTAAGCTCGAAAGAATTTCAGAAGTGTATGCATCACCATTTTTTAAGATGGATAAAATGCAGAATTCTAAAACACCTTTTCGCATTTGTGCTTTTGTGTTTTCAATATTCATGTAGGTGGTTTTATTTTATGAATTTTATGGTAAAAGGATATTTGTAATTTTCTCCTTCTCTTGCTTTTTTTGATGCTATAATTACTAAGGCAATTCCTATAAGGTAAATAATACCGGTAATAGACCCTAAACCAATAAAACCCAAAAGAGTATCAAAGTCAAAATCAAAATTTAAGTGATTATTATTCCAGAAATTATGATTATTTCTAAAAATTGAACCAATTGTAAAGGGAAGAAATGTGAGTGTTAAAAGAAAAACATAAAGTGTATAACTAATATTAAAGTTTACCGCTTCTTTGCCTTGTTCATCTAAAAAAGCACTTCTATCTTTTAATGTTTGCCATGCAATTAATGGTGTAATTATATTGCCAAAAGGAAATAGAAAACCAGCAAAAGCAGAAATATGGATTAAAAAAGCGTTGGTATTTTCGTTATTTTTTTTCATAAGTTAAAATTGTATATAATACTTTCTTATGCAAATATATGTCTTAAAGATAGTATTATGTAATACATAGTACTAAAATTAACATAATTTTAACAATTTGTTTTTCCTTTTTTTTTCGATAAAAAGTGGTAAATTGCCAGTAAATTCAGTACTTATGAAGATAACTCCTAGTAAAGTAAACGCCTTTATGTTTTTTAAATTACCATTAGGTTGGTGGTCTGGTATGCGTGTAAAAACCTTAACAGATACAACTGCAGTTGTGCTAATTAAGCACAAATGGATCAATCAAAACCCGTTTAAAAGTATGTTTTGGGCAGCTCAAGGAATGGCTGCAGAAATGAGTACGGGAGTTTTAGTGATGCAAGAAATTGAACGTTCTAAGCGCAAAGTTTCTATGTTAGTTACACATCAAGAAGGAGATTTTTTTAAAAAAGCAACTGGTATAATTATTTTTACTTGTAATGGAGGAAATGAAATTAGAGAAGCAATTGAAAAATCAGTAAAAACGGGCGATGGGCAAGTTATTACTTTAATTTCTGAGGGTGTAGATAAAGACGGAGTAGTAGTCTCTAATTTTAAATTTCAATGGAGTTTAAAAGTAAAATCGTAAACTAGCTTTTCTTTTTATATTGCTTAGGGCTTTCTTCGTTATAATCGCAATCTTGAAAAATACCGCAAGAAATGGTTTTACGTGCTAATGATTTTTTAATTTCAAATTGCTTAGACAAAGCTTCAAGTTCTGGGGTTAAATATTTCATAACTATTTAATTTTTAATTTGTGTAAAAATTACAGCTTTACCTAATTACTCAACTAAAATAAGGTTTTTTAGTGTACAAATAAAAAAAATTCCAAAACATACGTTTGGAATTTTTAAATTAAGATATTTTTAATAAAATTAAGATTCCATAGAATGATATACGTTTTGTACATCATCGTCTTCATCTAATTTTTCTAATAATTTTTCTACATCTGCTTGCTGTTCTTCGCTTAATTTTGAAGTTGTAGTCGGAATTCTCTCAAATCCAGAAGAAAGAATTTCAATATTATTTTCTTCAAAATAAGATTGTATAGAACCAAACTGCTCAAAAGGAGCATATATAATTACGCCTTCTTCATCATCAAAAATTTCTTCTACTTCAAAATCAATTATTTCTAATTCTAATTCTTCTAAATCTACGGTAATATCTTCTTTTTTAATAGTAAAAGTACAAACATGATCAAACATAAAAACGACAGAACCAGAAGTTCCTAAATTTCCATCACATTTATTAAAAGCAGATCGAACATTGGCAACAGTTCTATTATTATTGTCTGTCGCAGTTTCTACAACTACTGCAATTCCGTGAGCTGCATAGCCTTCAAACAAAACTTCTTTGTAGTTTGCAGTATCTTTATCCGAAGCTTTTTTTATAGCACGTTCAACGTTTTCTTTGGGCATATTGGCTGCCTTCGCATTCTGAATAACTGCACGTAAACGAGAATTTGTTTCAGTATTTGAACCACCATCTTTAATAGCCATTACAATATCTTTACCAATTCTAGTAAAGGTTTTTGCCATTGCTGACCAACGTTTCATTTTGCGTCCTTTTCTAAGTTCGAATGCTCTACCCATTTCTAATGATTGTTTTAATTAAAATGTTGACAAATGTAAAAATTTGAATGCTCTTTTACAATAATATAAATAAATATTACTAAAAAAAAATCCTTTTTCGCTTTTGGGAAGATGAAATGAACGGCTCGTTTAACTATATCTTTCGATGATGCAGATTACGTTATCAGATTTAAACAGAATAAACTTGAAATATTAAATTTGTTTTAAAAAATAATTAAGTTTTCTTTATCAATGATAAACATATATTGACTTTATTCAGAAATGGTTTAAATAGACTATATCTAATAAAATAAAATATAAGATAAGAAAGAACATAATATTATGTGAAGAGTTAATTTTAGAAATAACACAGTTACTAAATTCTTTCGGCTTTAGTAACTGTATTTCTTATTTTAAAAGAGAGTAAGATTGTTTTGCAATCTCAATTTCTTCATTAGTAGGGATTACCAATATTTTTACTTTAGAGGTTTTTGACTGAATTTCGGTAATTTCTTTCGATCTAATTTTGTTTTTAATATCGTCTAAATTGATTCCTAAAAAATCTAGATTTTTACAAGCCATTTCTCTCATTAAACTAGAATTTTCTCCAATTCCTGCTGTAAAAATAAGTGCATCTAATCCGTTTAAAATGGCAGCATAAGCGCCAATATATTTTTTAATTCTATGACTTGCTAGGTTTAATGCATTTTGGCAATTGAGATCTCCTTTAGCTGCTTTTTCAGAAATTTCTCTTAAATCAGAAAAACCGGTTAAACCCTTTAATCCCGATTCTTTCTGTAATAGATTATTTACTTCTTCTGCTGATTTATTTAGTTTTTTCATCAGAAAGAAAATAACAGATTGATCAATATCACCAGCTCTAGTTCCCATAATCAACCCATTTGTTGGTCCTAAACCTAAAGAGGTTTCTATACTTTTTCCATCTTTTAGGGCAGTTATGCTGCAACCGTTTCCTAAGTGAATGCTGATAATATTCTTAGATTTTTCTCCTAAATATTCGACTGCTTTTTCAGAAACATATTTATGACTTGTACCATGAAAACCATAGGCTCTAATTTTATGCTCTTCTAAATATGAATTCGGTATTGCATATTGATACGCTTCTTTTGGCATTGTTTGATGAAAAGCAGTATCAAAAATAGCAATCTGTTTTGCGGATGTAAAAATTGTTTCGGCAATTTCTATTCCGGTTAAATTTGCAGGATTATGCAAAGGTGCTAAATCAAATAATTCACGAATAATACCTTTAACTTCTTTAGTTATAAGTGCTGTTTTACTAAATTTACTTCCACCATGAACAACTCTATGACCAACGGCTTCAATTTCATCCACAGAATTAATAACACCAATTTTAGCATCTAATAAAGTCTTCGCAATTTTTTGTAAACCAATTTTATGATTTAAAATTGGTAAAATTTCAGAATATTTGTTTTCTATTTTTTCATGTGTAAAAATGGCATCATCCATGCCTATTCTTTCGATTAGGCCAACACATTTTACCGTTTCGCTTGGCATTTCAATTACTTGATACTTTAACGAAGAAGAACCTGCATTTAAAACTAAAATATTCATATTTATTGTTGATTTGCTTGAATAGCAGTTAATAACACGGTGTTAAAAATATCTTCTACAGTGCAACCTCTACTTAAATCGTTTACAGGTTTGTTTAAACCTTGCAACATTGGCCCAATAGCCAAAGCACCAGTTTCTCTTTGAATTGCTTTGTAGGTATTATTCCCTGTATTTAAATCAGGAAAAATTAAAACAGAAGCTTGACCAGCAACTTTAGAATCTGGCATTTTTGTTTTTGCAACAGACATGTCTACTGCTGCATCATATTGAATAGGACCTTCAATTAATAAATCTGGATTTAACTTTTTAGCAATTTCTGTAGCCTTTCTAACCTTTTCTACCTCTTCTCCTTTTCCTGAACTTCCAGAAGAATACGACAACATGGCTACTCTTGCTTTAATACTAAATGCTTCTGCAGATTGTGCCGATGAAATTGCTATTTCTGCTAATTCTTCTGCATTCGGATTTGGATTTACAGCACAATCGCCCATTACAGAAACTCTATCAGACAAACACATAAAAAAGACAGATGAAACAACGTTTACTCCTGGTTTGGTTTTGATGATTTGTAAGGCTGGTTTTATCGTGTGCATCGTTGTATGAACTGCGCCTGAAACCATTCCGTCTGCTAAGCCATTTAAAATCATTAAGGTTCCATAATAAGAAACATCTCTGGTTAAATCCATTGCTGTCGTTTCTGTTAAACCTTTGTGTTTGCGGGCTTCATAAAGCGTTTTTGCAAAGTCTTCGTTATGAATAGAATCTTCAGGGTTTAAAATATTTATTTTTTCTAAATCTATTTGTAATCCTAATTGATCTGCTTTTTGTTGTATTTCTCTTCGATCTCCCAAAAGCGTTAAATCAACAATATTTAATAATTGCAAACGAGCCGCAGCTTCCATAATCCGTTCATCATTACCTTCGGGCAAAACAATATGTTTTCTGCAGCTTTTTGCTCTTTGCAGCAAATTGTATTGAAACATGCTTGGTGTTAATTTATCAGAACTAAACTTTGATAGTATTTTATTGAGTCTTTCTACATTTATATAGGTATCAAAAGTATCTAAGGCTAACATTATTTTTTTACTGTTGGATGCATAAATTTTTGATTTTACAGCGCCAATTTTATTGGATATTCCAAAAGTTCCTCCATCAACAGAAATAATAGGAACGGTAGATTGTATTCCTTCAATTAATTTTAAAATAGAATTTTCTGGAATTAAATTTCCTGTTAAAATGATTCCTGCAATTCTTGGATAATTGCTAGATGCATTAGCTTGTATTGCACCTAAAATAATATCGGCTCTATCTCCAGGAGTAATTACAAGTGCATTTTCTCTAATACGCGTTAAATAATTTCGCAATTGCATTGCGCCTGTACTGTAACTTCCTATAGAATTATCTAAAAACTGTTCACCAAAAAGTATTTTTCCGTTTAAAGCTTCAGCAACTTCTTTTACAGTTGGGTTTGCTAAAAAATTCACTTTAGGAACTACATCAATATGTACTTCTTTCGGTATTACCTTTCTTAGTTCAGTTTTTATATACTCCATTTCATCCACTTCAATTTTATTGGCAATTACACCAATTACATCTACTTCTTTTTGAATAAACGAATTGTAAGAAAGTTGCATTGTATTTATAAAATCTTTCTTCTTTTTATCATTTCCAGCACCAACAATTAACACAGGAATTCCTAGGTTTTTTGCAATCATTAAGTTTACATCCAATTCTGTAAAACCACCTTCGCCAGAAAAATCTGTACCTTCAACTAAAACATAATCGTATTTTGCTTCTAGACTTTTGTATTTTTTAATAATGTCATGTATAACTTTCTCTTTTTTTCCTTCGCTCAATAGTTCAACAACTTCGCTTTGCTCAAAAGCGTAGCAATCTTCGTATTTTATATCTAGGTTAAAAAAATTGATTGCGGTAGATGTGTGATCGTCGTACAGACTATTTTTGTCTTTGTTAATGATCGGTCTAAAATAACCAACTTTAGAAGATTGATTTAGCATCATTCGTAAAAAGCCTAAAGACACTAAAGATTTACCACTGTTGGGCTCTATGGTGGTAATATAAATTGATTTACTCATTTTTATTGAAAGTATATTGTGCAAAAATATAACATAAAAGAAGGACGTTTCGAGATAAAAGTCTTTAAATAATTAAGAACTTAATTTAGTAAATATGTGCAAAACGCATCATGCCTCCCTTTTTTATTATTTCTTTTGCTTTTTTGTGATTTTCTTCAAAAGTATCTAAATCTGTAAACTTGCAAATACCATAAGAATAATGGTATTTAATAATTTCAAAATCTAATTTTGTTAATTCTTTTTTAGTTGAATTACAATCAGAAAACACACTATTACAAGGTAGTTTTGATGTTGTAAAAAAGCGACCTAACGTTTGATAAAAATTTTGAAGTAAAATAGTTGCACTCTCTTTTTTATCAATTGTATTATTTTCTATTAGGTTGATTTCTAATTTTGCATCATAAATTTTTCCTTTTTCCCATTTAATATAATAATCTACATGTTTGTTGTTTTTAATTTCAGCTGAGTATTTTTCTGAATTTTCATCGTCAATTTGATAAATTATATAATTAGAATCCTTGAGATTTTTAACAAAGAAAATTTTTAAAGAATCTATGGAAGACAATTTTCTTGCTACTTTTTTAATTTTCCTTTTGTAATAGTTTTTTAAGGTTGGTGCAAAATAGATATTTATTGGTTTTTGCCACAAGCGCATATACTGTTTTTGTCCTTTTGGAATATTGGCAAAGGAATTGTGCTTATTGTAAACAACATCTTTGTAGATTTCTAAGAACAAAGAATCTTTTGGTTCATATGGAACGGAAATTACTGTTCGATTTTTGTAAAAATCTTTATTGCTTATCAGTATCAAAGTATCTTTTTCTTTAAAGAAAAAATGAAGAGAATCTTCTTTTGTGATAGCAACATCGTATTTTTTTTTATATTCCCGCAAAGGAATATATACCCTTGTTGGGTGTTGGTAAGAAATCTCTTTTATTCTTGAAGCTTTTCTTTTAAATTTTTTAAAATTCGTAACGAGTATTAATGTGTCTCCATCTATAATTTTAATTCTTTCAGAATCTATATTTGTTAACGCCTCATTCTTGAAAATCTCTTTGTAGAATTTCAACTTTATATATGTTGAGTCTTTATTTACCTGTTTTTTCTGAGCAAAAATTGTTAAAGAATAGAAGGTTATAAAGGTGATAAAAATTATGTTTTTCATAGCATTTTTTTAATCTTTTTAAACTTGTAAAATTCCCATATTAAATTTCTTCTCAATAGGCGCGTGGTTTGCGGCTTCAATGCCCATAGAAATCCAAGTTCTTGTATCTAAGGGGTTTATAATTGCGTCTGTCCAAATTCGGGCAGCAGCGTAATAGGGAGATATTTGTTTGTCGTAACGAGATTTTATCTTGTCAAATAATTCGGCTTCTTTTTCTGGTGTGATTTCTTCGCCTTTATTTTTTAATGATGCTGTTTCTATTTGTAGTAAAACTTTTGCTGCGGAATTTCCGCTCATTACAGCGAGTTCGGCACTTGGCCAAGCAACAATTAATCTTGGATCATACGCTTTGCCACACATGGCATAATTTCCTGCGCCATAAGAATTACCAATTACAATCGTGAATTTTGGTACAACAGAATTGCTAACAGCATTCACCATTTTTGCACCGTCTTTTATAATGCCTCCATGTTCAGATTTACTACCAACCATAAAGCCGGTAACATCTTGTAAGAATACTAAAGGTATTTTTTTCTGATTACAATTTGCAATAAAACGAGTTGCTTTATCGGCAGAATCATTATAAATTACACCACCAAATTGCATTTCTCCTTTTTGTGTTTTTACTAATTTTCGTTGATTAGCAACAATACCAACTGCCCAGCCATCAATTCTTGCATAACCGGTAAGAATTGTTTTTCCGTAACCTTCTTTGTATTGTTCAAACTCAGAATTATCAACCAAACGTTTAATAATTTCAAGCATGTCATATTGTGCATTTCTTTCTTTTGGCAAAATTCCGAAAATATCATCTTCCTTTTCTTTTGGAGGAAAAGATTCAGTTTTACTAAAACCAGCCTTGTCGTAATCGCCAATTTTATCAATAATAAATTTTATTTTATCAAGCGCATCTTTATCATCTTTTGCTTTGTAATCTGTAACTCCAGATATTTCACAATGCGTAGTTGCGCCACCTAAAGTTTCGTTGTCAATACTTTCGCCAATGGCAGCTTTTACCAAGTAGCTCCCTGCTAAAAATATACTCGCAGTTTTGTCAACAATTAAAGCCTCATCACTCATAATTGGCAGATAAGCGCCACCAGCAACACAACTTCCCATAACTGCAGAAATTTGGGTAATTCCCATGCTGCTCATTACCGCATTATTTCTAAAAATGCGTCCAAAATGTTCCTTATCCGGAAAAATTTCATCCTGCAAAGGCAAATAAACACCAGCAGAATCCACTAAATAAATAATGGGTAGTTTGTTTTCGATAGATATTTCTTGCGCACGTAAATTCTTTTTTCCGGTTATAGGAAACCAAGCGCCCGCTTTTACAGTGGCATCATTAGCAACAACGATACATTGTTTCTTTTTTATGTATCCAATTTTAACAACAACTCCGCCAGAAGGACAACCTCCATGATCTTCATACATTTCTTCCCCTGCAAAAGCGCCAATTTCTATCGATTTAGAAGTGCTGTCTAATAAATAGTCAATTCGCTCTCTTGCAGTCATTTTCCCGTTTAAATGATGTTTGTCAATTCTTTTTTGACCACCACCTAATTTTACTTTTGCAAAACGTCTGCGCAAATCTGAAACTAATAATTTATTGTAATCTTCGTTTTTATTGAAGTTGATATCCATGAAAAATGAGTGTATTAATATACTAAAATAATAAAATTTTAACTGTAAGAATTAATAATAGTGTCTACTGTTGTTGCAATTTCTTTATGTTGCAGCTGTTTTTCTAATCGAGTTGGTTCTGCAATTCTTTCAGCACAATTTAGTACAGAGCAAGTTTCGCAAGTTACGCCAACTAGGTTTTTTTCAAAAGTATTTTCTTTTAAGAAAGTAAGTTTCTTTTTTAAGTGAGGAGAAAGTAATAATCCAATACTTACACTTCTATTGATGTCTTTTTTAAAAGGATCTGGGGTTGCTGATGAAAGCACTAAATATTCGTTTTTTTGATTTTCATAAGAAGAAATTTGAATACCAAAAGTGGCTCTTTCTTTTGATGATTTTTCTAAATCTTGAATTGTTTTTATAGAAATCCAGCGTCTACAATAATGCTCATGATTTCTGTTTGCATGTGGTGCTTGTTGCTGTGTAATATGTAATTCCTTGCTTAGTTTGTATTCTAGCGAATTTTCTTTGTGTGTAAATCGTAAGAAAAACAAATTCTTTATATTAAAGTATTTTGGTAAAATAGTAGTTAAACGCTGATAAAATGTTTCTTGAGAACAATTATAGTGTTTAATTATCTGATGTAATTTTAGAGGTTTCCATTCTTCTAGTTCAAAGAAATTTGTGAGCTTTTCTGTAAGGGAGTTTCTAGAAATAATTAAAGCACCAGCAAAATAAGATGCAATAAAATTATTTAAAACTTGGTCAAAACTTTCAAATTTAACCCACGGAAATGTATAAAGGCGATCTTCAATTGCTAGATAATTATACGCCAATTCTTTTGCGTAAATAAATGTTTTTTGAGCCTCAGAAATATTTTTATCAATTAATAAAGTTTTATTTTTTGGGATATAAATATTTCTTAAAACACTTAAATTGTCATATTTAGATAGCTCTTTATCGTCAATTGTATATCCAAATTCCTCTATTAATATTTCTCCTAAATGTAAAGATGTAATTCTTTTTGATAAATCTAAATGATATGATTTGGCGAACTTTTCTACATCAATTTCTATTTCTTCAAAATAATTATTGTGTGCTTCTTGATAAGAACGTAAGGAGGCTAAAAAGAAACTTTCTCTTGTTAGGTTGTAGTTTTGTGCAATTTTAATAATGGTGCTAATAAAGGCGTTTACTTTAGCGGGAGCATTTGCAATAATATCAATTAAGTTATTCTCTTTAATACCAAAAAGGTCTAAAGGTATTTCTTTTAAGATTTTAGATTGCAAAATATCGCCAATTGGCGCAAGGTTTTTATCTAATTTTAAAGACACAAAATGGTCATAAGGAACCTCTAAGCTCTCAGAAAGTAGTAATATTTTGTCCGTTTTAGGATATTTTTTTCCTTTTTCAATTTCATTTAAATAAGATTTTGAGAGTCCAGATAATTTGGCCAAACCAAAAAGCGAAAGGTTCTTTTCTGTTCGTATTTGCTTGAGTTTTAAACCAAAAATTAATCGGATATATTCGTCTTCTACAATCATATTTTCAAAGATAAGAATAAATAGCGAATGAATTAAAAAAAAGTTTTTACAAATTTAGCGAACGTTCGCTTGTGGAGTTCAAAAATTATTTATATCATTGCATCGTAGAAATTAATACAGTCTAATTTATGGAAGAAAATACGATTACTAAAGAGATCAGTTTTAAAGGCTTTGAGATTGAAGAGTATCAAGATGTTTTAACAAACGAAGCGCAGTTATTTTTGTTAGAATTACATGAAAATTTTAATCAAAGAAGATTAAAATTATTGGAAGAAAGAGAAGTTGAGCAAGCTTATTTTGACGCTGGCAATTATCCTTCTTTTCCAGAAGAGAAAAAAAAAATTAGAGAATCCGATTGGGTTTGTTCGCCCTTACCAGAAGATTTATTAGATAGAAGAGTGGAAATTACAGGTCCTGTAGATCGTAAAATGGTTATTAATGCCTTAAATTCTGGGGCTAAAACTTTTATGGCAGATCTTGAAGATAGTAATTCTCCAAATATTCATAATAATTTACAAGGACAAATTAATTTAAGAGATGCGGTTACTAAAACAATTGCATATCATGATGATAAAAAAAATAAAACATATCAATTAAATAAAAATACGGCAACCTTATTAGTAAGACCAAGAGGTTTGCATTTAAATGAAAAACATTTTATTGCTAATGGTGAGGAAATGGCAGGTTCTTTGGTAGATTTCGGATTGTATTTTTTTCATAATATAAAAACTTTACAATCTCAAAATTCTGCAGCCTATTTTTATTTACCAAAACTAGAACATTATTTAGAGGCGCGTTTATGGAATGATATTTTCGTTTTTGCACAAGATTATCTAAACATACCTCAAAACACAATTAAAGCAACTGTTTTAATAGAAACAATTACAGCGAGTTTTCAGTTAGATGAAATTATTTATGAATTAAGAAATCATATGGCTGGCTTAAATTGTGGTCGTTGGGATTATATTTTTTCATACATCAAAAAATTTAGAAATCATCCAAATTTTATGGTTCCTAATAGGGATCAAGTAACCATGAAAACGCCCTTTATGAGTGCTTATTCTTTGTTGGTTATTCAAAGATGTCATAAAAGAAATGTGCATGCAATGGGTGGAATGGCTGCTCAAATTCCGATTAAAAATGATGAAATAGCGAATAATAATGCTTTTGCAAAAGTATATGCAGATAAAGAGCAAGAAGTAAAAAACGGGCATGATGGAACTTGGGTTGCACATCCAGGATTAGTTGCTGTAGCCATGAATGTTTTTAATGAAAACATGAAGACCAAAAATCAAATTCATATAAAAAGGAGTGATGTAAAGGTTGGTGTAAAGGATTTGGTTGAAATGCCAAAAGGAACTATTACTGAAGAAGGAATTCGTAAGAATATCAACGTTGGTATTTTATATATCGAAAGTTGGTTGCGCGGAAATGGCGCGGCAGCAATCTATAATTTAATGGAAGACGCAGCAACAGCAGAAATTTCTAGAACTCAGGTTTGGCATTGGTTGCACAATAATGCACATATTAACGATGGTAGAAATTTTAACCTTGCAATGTATCAGTTGTTAAAAAGAGAAGAGTTAGAGAAAATTAAAGAATTAGTTGGAGAAAGTAACTTTATAAACGGAAAATTTAAACTAGCAACATCATTATTTGACGAATTAGTCGTATCAAAAGACTATCAAGAATTTTTAACACTTTCAGCTTACAATCACATATAAAAAAATGTCTCGCAACTACGACAATAGTATGCGAGACGAAATTATCAAAATCTAGAAAACCTTAATAATTAAAAAACAAAATTATGAATAATTTATCACAAAACAGTTACAGTTCAGCTTTAGACACTGTAAGAAATTTAAAACAAAAATATGGTACTTCTTGGGATGCTATAAATTCTGAGAGTGCAGCAAGAATGGTTTCTCAAAACCGGTTTAAAACGGGTTTAGAGATTGCAAAATATACTGCTGCAATTATGAGAAAAGATATGGCAGAATATGACGCAGATTCATCAAATTATACACAATCTTTAGGTTGCTGGCATGGTTTTGTGGCGCAACAAAAAATGATTGCAGTTAAAAAACATCACAAAACAACAAGTAAAAGATACTTGTATCTTTCTGGATGGATGGTTGCTGCTTTGCGTTCAGAATTTGGGCCTTTACCAGATCAGTCTATGCATGAAAAAACAGCAGTTTCGTCACTTATTGAAGAAATTTATGATTTTTTACGTCAGGCTGACGCAATTGAGCTAAACGATTTATTTAGAAGACTTGAAAAAGGGGAGGATGTACAAAGTAAAATAGATAATTTTGATTCTCATATTGTACCAATAATTGCTGATATAGATGCGGGTTTTGGTAATGAAGAAGCTACTTATTTATTGGCTAAAAAAATGATTCAAGCGGGTGCTTGTGCAATTCAAGTAGAAAATCAGGTTTCTGATGCAAAACAATGTGGTCATCAAGACGGAAAAGTAACGGTGCCGCATGAAGATTTTATTTCAAAATTAAATGCAATTAGATATGCATTTTTAGAATTAGGCGTTGATGAAGGAATTATTGTTGCAAGAACAGATTCAGAAGGAGCAAGTCTTACTCAAAAACTACCGGTTAGTCAAGAGCCTGGAGATTTAGCTTCTCAATATTTAGCTTTTGTTGAGGCGGAAGAAATCGGAATTAACGAAGCAAAAGAAGACGATGTTTTATTAAAAAGAGACGGTAAATTGGTTCGTCCGGTAAGATTAGCAAACGGTTTGTATAAATTTAAAGATGGTTCTAATATTGATAGAGTTGTATTAGATTGTATTACAAGTTTACAAAATGGAGCAGATTTACTTTGGATAGAAACTCCGACTCCAAATGTTAAACAAATTGCACATATGGTAAATAGAGTTAAAGAAGTGGTGCCAAACGCAAAGTTGGTATATAATAATTCTCCTTCATTTAATTGGACTTTAAACTTTAGACAACAAGTCTATGAAGAAATGTGTGCTGAAGACGAAAATATGACAGCGTATGACCAAAATAATTTAATGGATCAACACTATGATGCATCTGAATTAGGGTATCGTGCAGATCAAAAAATTAAAACTTTTCAAATTGATGGGGCAAAAGAAGCAGGAATTTTTCATCACTTAATTACGTTACCAACCTATCATACAACTGCTTTACATATGAATGATCTTACGGAAGGTTATTTTGGTGAAGAAGGGATGTTAGCGTATGTAAAAGGAGTTCAAAGACAAGAAATTAGAAAAGGAGTTGCTTGTGTTAAACACCAAAGAATGGCAGGTTCTGATTTAGGTGATGATCATAAAACCTTTTTTGCAGGTGACAAAGCTTTAAAAGCAGGAGGATCTAGTAATACTTCCAATCAGTTTGAAATTACTGAAGAATCTAAAAAAGTTAGAAATAAAATAGGCAAAGTAGCTTAATGATTTAAGTGAGTTAGTAGATAAAACCTCTTTGATTTGTTTCAAAGAGGTTTTTATTTGGGAGCTATTTTCTAATCAGCGAAAAATTTCCTTTTTTGTTGATGGCAGATTTTGTTGTATCGGCAGGGATTAGCGTAATATTAAACCAATAATCATCTGAAGAAAGTATTTTTCCGCCATAAGTTCCGTCCCAACCTTGGCCGTCAATTGCTAGTTGTGCAACTAGTTTACCGTATCTATTAAAAATATTGATACTGCTATTTGGGAAAAAAGTTTTGTTAGCGCCTTTTACAACCCAAGTATCATTATCACCATCAGAATTAGGAGTAAAGAATTTTGGAAACTGAATTACAGAAATAAGCAAAGTTGCGTCTGGAGAACAACCGTTTTTATCATTTACAATCACTTTATAAATTCCGCCTTCTAAGTTTTCAAAAAGAGGTTCGTCTTGAAAACCAGCAAAAGGAGTTCTTGTGTTATCATCTGTATTAAGTATTGCGAATTGATAATCGCCTGGTCCTAAATCATTATCGATTGTATTTATAGAAATTGATAAATTATTTTCGCTACCAATATTGTTAGATTCATCAATAATGGTAATAAAACTACTTTCTAAAGTGGCAATATTCGATTCGTTTATAACAATCGTTTCTGTTCTAGAACAGTTTGTCCCGTTTGTGGTAGTTGCAGTTACTGTGTAAGTTCCTCCTGTGGTAACATTAATATTGTCATCGGTACTTAAGATAGTTCCGTTAGCATTTTTCCATTCGAAGGTATAAACAGCTCTCGGGTTTTCTACCAAACTATTTAACGGCAAATCATTTAAACATAAAATTTGCGGAGTGGTTACTGTAAAATCTGGCAAAGCATTTACGATAACATCAAAAGAGGCATCATCATTAATACAACCTGTTTTTTTATTTTGAATGCGCACAAAAATGGTTTCTGTTGCAACTAAATTTTCATAAGGCGATGAAATGGGAGCGTCTCCAGAGGTTGCATTCACTTTGGATGCATGAAAAGTTACGTTAAAATCGTCAGGATCTTGAGAAGCTCCCAAAATTTCAGGGATTTTCCCATCTAAATCGATAGTTTGAATAATACTATTTGCATCGTCAAAATCGTCATTGTTATCGCATTCAGAAAGATTAGAAATCGTTTCAAAAGTCGGTTCTGGGTTTATGATTACATCAAAATTAGAAATTCCGTTTGCACATTGTGTATCAGCATTAAAAACGCGCACATATATAGTTTGTCTATTTGCAGTTGTGTTTGAAAAAGGAGAAGTTTGAGCATTTATTCCAGATTGAGCTTCAATTAAATTTCGATGATAGGTTACTTTATAAATAGTTGCATCTTGTGTTCCTAAAATCCCTGCAGTCTGACTTTCTAAATCAATAATATTAGAAAAACCATTTCTGGCAGAACCATCAGAATTATCATCACAAACCTCTATATCTTGTACAAAATTAGCAATTGGTAACGGATGTATGATTAAATTAAAAGTGGTGTGATCTGTAAAGCAGTTCGTTGAAAGATTTGTCACTCTCACAAAAATGGTTTGTAAATCGCGAATTGTATTTGTGTAAAGAGATGTAAGAGGGGAATTTCCAGAGTTTGCATCCGGAGCAGAAAGGTGATAGGTAACTTTAAAATCAGTAGGATTTTGAGTTCCAAGAATAGTTAAAGTCTGACTTTCTAAATCGAAAGTTTGTACAATTCCGTTTGTTGCATCGCCATCATTTGCATCATCACATAGTTCTAAATTTAAAACAGGAGCTGCACTTGGTGTGGTATTTATTTGCAGATAAAACTCACCTAAGCCCTGGCAATTGTTATTAATGGTGCTTAGAATTTTATAATAAATAGGAAATTGAATTCCGCCAGAAATAGTTGTAATATCAATTTTATTGATGTTATTTCTATAATTTGTAATGTCAATTTCATTTAAAGTATTGTTTCTATCATCTGCATTTTCATAGAAATAAACTTCTGTGTTATTTGGTGGGTTAATGCTGGCAATAATGGCATCCTTATCTAAATAAAAATTGGTAATAGTATCTATGTCAGAATTGTTCTCAGTATCATTTCCATAAGCATCTAAAAAGTCATCACAAACAGGAGTTTGAATATCATTGTAAGGGTTGTCTGGAGTTTGCCCAACGTTTATTATTAATTCTATAACTTCTCTTGCACAGCTTTTATCAGAAATAACTTTCACAAAAACAGATTGTGTTGCATTTACTTGCACAGGATAAGAAGTTGGATTCGTAATTTGATTGGTTGCTGCAGCATCTTTATAATATTCGAAAGTAGCATTTGACGTCTCTGAAATATTTACTTGTGCCGTTGTTAAATTTACGGTTGGGTTGTTATCATTTGCACTAATACATTGTTCTAATTCTGGGTTAGGTTTTAAAATAGGTAAAGGATTTACAATTAATGTAATTTCATTTGAAGTTTCAGTACAGGTATTTCCTGTTCTGTTTAAAACAACCCTAAACTTATAGTTATTGTACGCTAATGAAGGGTTCGAGATTTGTAGGGAATTTGTTGTACTTCCGTTATAAACTGCGTTATCAGTAACTGTATTCCATGTTGAGTTGTCAGTAGAAATTTCCCATTGAAAAGAATCTGCAGTAGAATCAATAGACATAAAATCTGTATTATTTTCACAAAAAATAAAATCATTAAAAGGGGTGTTTAAAATAATTGGTGCTGATGTGATATAATTTGTACTAGGAGCTGTATAACCATCTGAATTATTTATCACTTTTCCATTTGCAGAAACTGCAAAAGGATTTGCAACTAAAATACCAAGATTGGTTCCGGTAAAACCAGCCTCTATTACATCAAAACAGTCGTCATTATCAGCATCTAGCTCTAAAAAGTTGAAAATATTGTCTGCATCAGTATCTGCAATTGTATAATTTAATGCTAAAACTTTAGCATCTACAACAGTTTCTAAAGCATTTAAAAGTCCATTAATTCCGACAGTTGATGCATTTACGTTGTCTAAAATTCCGTCGTTGTTAGCGTCTAAATTTCCGTGACCAGCTTCTACCAAGTCAAAAATTCCGTCATTATCAGAATCTACATCCAAGTGATTTGGAATTCCGTCTCTATCAGTGTCAAATTCTAAAGTGATAATTCCATTAAAAGCGTCATCTAATCCGTCTTGATTTGCATCCGTGTTTAATAATGTAATTCTTGGTGAAGAAGCTTCAAAAATATCTGGAATTCCATCATTATCAGAATCAATATCGAACATGTTTTCAATTCCATCACCATCAGAATCTAAGGCAAAACAGGTAAGTTTAATGTTTCCACTAAAGGTTGAGGTGGCAGTAATACCCGTTGATTGATGTGTGAAATCAATCTGATCTACTTGATTTGCTAAAAACTCAAAAGTGCTTGCTGCTCCGGTAGTATTTGATTTGTATTTAAAGTGAATTTCTGATGCTGAAAAATATGTAACTTCAGATTCAAACTCGCCATCAAAATTGGTGTCAATTAAAAGCTGATCATCAGGGTCTAAAAGTGTAATGTTTTTAGAATTTGGATTAATTTTTAGGATAAAAAATTCACCTTCAGTAATTATATGATTAAAATCTATGTTTTGAGTAAACTTAAAGTTGATATTTTGATTGAATTTGAGTAAGTAATTTAAGTTAGAATTTGTGGCAGGGTTTATTGTAGATTCAAAATTACCAATAGAAGTTCCTGTAAATGAATTGGTAGTTTCGGTTTCTATATAAGTGCTAGAAACGATTGTATTATTTGTAGAATTATCCTTAAAAATAATAGAAGGTGCATTGCTATTTAAAATATTTAAAGTTGCATTTCCAAGAGATTCATCGCAATTTAAAATTCCGTCATTATCAATGTCAACATCTAAGTTATCTATAATTAAATCGCCGTCAAAATCGTCAGGACAAATACTTACAGGTATTTCTATGGATTCAAAAGTAGCTCCGGTACAATTAATAAGGCCCGTTAGTTTGTATCTACCCGGTTCTAGAGGTTTGTAATTTGGATCTGTGCTTTTTTGATCCCAAACCAAAGTAGTTTCATTATAAAATTCCCATTTATAACTATCAAACAAGTCGGTATTTGCTGCTTGCAAAGTAACGTTTGGGATACAACTTCCTAAACTTGAAACGGTAGTTCCAAAATTAATTTCTGGTGACGAAGGAAATCCGGAGTAAAAACTACCAGAAGTTGCCGCTCCATTTTGATTGAAGTATGCACAATATAACTCGCCACTACTTTCTACGCTTATATTTCCTGTTAGATTGGTTACTTTGTAAGTTACATACTCTGAGTTACCAGTAACATTATTTGGTCCAGAAGTTGTGAATGACAAAATTGGTTGGCTATTTATAGTAACTGTAGCAGACGAATTTGTAACAATTGTAATTCCGCCGGTAAACGTAACGCCTCCAATTTTTTCAATATTTGGAATGTTATCAACCTTTCCTCTATTTTCGCAACTTAACGGTGGTACGAAAAATAATCCTTGATTAGCTTCACTTGTATTTGCGCCTATTCCTTGATAAGCAAAAACATTTTTTGTTGATGTAACATATAAGTTACTGTTTGTACTAAAGTTGTTACCTTCAATCAAAGTATATTCACCTGCACTTAAAGTTGCAAAAATTGCGTTGCTGCCATTTATTTTTAAATCTGTGTTATCTTCATGTGCAACGATTAACACATTTTCCCAACCGTCATTTCCGTCGCCTTTCACAAAAATATATTCGCTTCCAATTTTATCTGCACCAACAATTTGATCAATTCCATAATCTCGTCCACCACCATTATGAAAACTTCCATTTGCAGAACCAGTATTTACAGCGATGGGTTTGTCTGATGTAATTAAAGTTCCAATTAAAGCGTCTCTGTTTATTATGTTATCAGCTGCATTTGTAGCAATTATATAGCTTTCGCCTTCGTTTAAAAGAATATTAGAAATTGGTAAAGTGCCAGAATAATTTTTTATAAGTATGCCTGCGGGTAAATCATCAAAAGTAACACGAGTGTTATTTTCTGAAGCCATAACAGAAATAAAGTTTAGATAATTAGTTTGCGGATTTTCGTTGGTATACATTCCTGCCCTAAAAGTAGTGCCTAAGGCAGATAAACCTTTACTTACTAATGCGCCTGCTTGCGCTCCAGCGCCAGCTAAAACCCGAATAGAAACATAAATAACATCTGTAGATTCAATTATATAGCCTTTATTATTGTGAACAATACTGGTACTTCTTGAATCTACAAAAAGTTGGCTATCTCCCGTTCCAATGAATATTTCTTGAGAATTATTTTTAGAAACAATACCTTGAATATGAGTTGAGGCAGGTTGCCCAATTTGTTTAATCGTAAAACTAACATTTTGAGTATTTGGTGTTGAAATATAAAAGTATTGGTTTTCTGGATTTGCATTTCCAAATTCAGCGTACGTTAATGGAGGTAAATAATGTTTTTTGCTTAATTGTGCATGTATATCTTGAGAGGCGAATATGCTAATTAAGAATAGTAGGTAATAAAATAAAGTATTTTTCAACATACAATTTTATGTATAAGACTAAAATATTTTATCAAAAATAGCAAGAAATTATTTATTAATTTAAATAATAAAATATTTACTTAGAATATCTTAAACAAAAAAGGTCTAATGACCTCTTAATAATAATAGTAATATTGTATGTATTAGAAAAACTAATTATCTTAACCCAATAGAAACATTAGATGATAAGTTTGTTGCACTTATGAGTTTAACACAGCATGTTCATTTTAAGATAAAAAAAGAATATATTAGTAAAATATGTATATACAAGGATGAAGAAATTTTGAAGATGAAAATTAATAAAAAAATAAGCAACGTAACTTCTAAGGTGATTTCCAGTTTTTGGGGTACTTTAGAACATGTCAATTTTGATTTTAGATTTAAAAACGGAAAATCAATGAATTTAACACATGAAGTGTATGGTAAAAATGACGGTGTTGCAATTTTGTTGTACAATCCATCAACTAAAAAAGTTATTTTATCAAAACAATTTAGAATGCCAGTATATCTAGCGGGTGTTTTCAACGGATTCTCAATTGAGCTTGTTGGGGGTGGCATAGAAGAAAACGAATCTCCACAAAAATGTGTAATTCGTGAAACAGAAGAAGAAGTAGGTTATAAAATACGTGAAGTAAAAAAAGTAAGTACTGTTTTTTTATCACCAGGAATTGTAAAAGAAAGAGTACATCTTTTTGTTGCTGAATATATTAACGAAGACAAAATAGAAAACGGAGGAGGTTTAGCATCAGAAAATGAGGAAATTGAAGTGTTAGAAACATTGTTTATTGATGCATTAAAAATGATAGAAACAGAAGAAATCAATGATGCTAGAACTATTCTGTTATTACAATATTTACAAATTAATAAATTGTTAGATTAAATAAATTTGTAATTTCTGCAAAACTAGTATCCTTTTTTTTATCTAAATTACGTTAAAGTAAAGCCGAAGATAATAATCAATTTTCCGTTGCAAAAAAAAGTTTTCCTTAAAAGCCTTTTTTAGTTCTTCTAATAATTTAAAACTTAATTAAAGGAACATTAATGTGTTTTTTTCTTAAATATTTCCTTGGACTTATTTTCCTTGGTAAATAAAATTTTATTTTGTAAATTTGTTTGCAATTTTAAACCATTCAAGTTTAGGCAAGATGTTCGTTTTCTTAGCAATGATTTCAGCATTCCATTTTATTTAAATTATAAAAAAGTAAATTAATCATGAAAAAAGTATTAGCATTTGCAGGAAGCACTAGCTCTAAATCTATCAATAAAAGATTAGCAATATTTGCGGCTCAAAATTTAAAAAATAGTTCTTTTGATGTAATCGATTTAAGAGATTATAACATTCCCTTATATAGTGCTGATGAAGAGCAAAAAGGATTTCCAGAGGATGTAAAAAAGTTTACTTCTCTTTTAGATAATTATGACGGATTTATCCTTTCGTTAGCAGAGCACAATGGATCGTATGCAGCAGCTTTTAAAAATGTTTATGATTGGACTTCTAGACTTGAAGCTAAAATTTTTAGAGACAAACCATTATTATTAATGGCAACTTCTCCCGGAGCAAGAGGTGGAAAATCGGTTTTAGAAACAGGTTCTCAAACATTTTCTAGAATGGGAGCAAAAGAATTAATTTCTTTTTCATTACCAAGTTTTAATGATAATTTTAAAAACGATATAATTGTAAATGAAGAATTATTAGCTTTATTGGAATACAACATACATAAATTTGAAAATTTTTTAAATCAATAAAGATGCAAATAGTTTTGTACGGTAAAAAAGGAGATGCTTACACAGTTGCCTTTAAAAATTTTCTAAATTCTACAGATGTTCCCTATATTTATAAAGAAGTTTCTAAAGATGCAGAAGCAAGAGAACACAGCAAAGAGTTGTATGATGGTGTACTTAAATACCCAACATTATTTATTGATGATAAAATTTATCTAACACCTACATCCGATGAATTTAATAAAATAATGCAAGACTTAAAATTAAGAGCATAGTTTTTTGATTTTAAAGAAAAGCGAAAAGAAAAAAGAGAAAACAAAAACCTTGTTTAACCAATCCAAATTTTTAATTTTTCGATTACTGATTACTGATTACTGATTACTGATTACTGATTACTGATTACTGATTACTGATTACTGATTACTGATTACTGAAAACTGATTACTGAAAACTGATTACTAATTACTAATTACTGCTAACTAAAAACTAAACCATGGGAGATATTTCTAAAGATATAAAATCAAAATTTACAAGCAATAAAGTAAAAGCACTTATCAATATTAAGTACACTTCAAATTGGTTAAGTAGCAGAGAGAATGAGTTTTTTAGACCTTTCGGAATTTCGCCCCAACAATATAATATTTTAAGAATTTTAAGAGGTGCAAAAGATAAAATCAAGGTACAAATTGTAAAAGATAGAATGGTAGAAAGAGCGCCAAATGCAACTCGTTTAATGGATAAGTTGTGTGATAAAAACCTAATAGAAAGAGTACGTTGCGAGCACGATAGAAGAGTAGTCTATGTGCAAATTTCTGTTGAGGGTTTAGAGGTGTTATCAACTATTGATGATACAAAAAATACATCATTTTTAGATAATTTATCTGATGACGAAGCAGCTACTTTAAGTAATCTTTTAGATAAAATTAGATAAAATAAATTACATCAATATTTATCAAACCTCAGCTTAAGTTATTTAGATTTTTAATTAAAATAGCCTTTCTATCGAATGCAATTATCTATAACAATTAGCAAAAAAATCATGAAGAAACAGAAAACCATTCAATATAAAGTAACTAGTCCATTTGTAAATATGGGCCCAATAAAATTACGTCAACCACTGCCTGCTCAAGGAATTGAAAATGTAGATCCGTTTTTGTTATTGCATCATTATGGACCTTATGCAATAAGCGAATTTTCGAATCCTTTCGATTTAGGCCCTCATCCTCACAGAGGTTTTGAACCGATAACTTTATTATTTAAAGGTGAACAACTACATAGAGATTCTTTAGGAAATGAAATGGTTGTAAAAGCAGGTGGCGTTCAATGGACAACTGCTGGTCGAGGTATAATTCATGCAGAAGCGCCAACCAAAGAATTTGTAAAAAAAAGTGGCGATTTAGAGGGAATTCAATTGTGGTTAAATTTGCCTGCTAAATTTAAAATGATGACGCCTAATTATCAGCATTTAGACGAAAATCAAATTCCGAAACTAGTATCCGAGGATAAAAAAGTGCACTTAAATATTATTGCCGGAAATCAGGGTTTACAAACAGGATTGATTAAAACTCAAACAGAAGTGAATGTTTTTACAGCAAATGCAAATGAAAACGGAACGTTAGAAATTGAAATTCCGCAAAATCATCAATCTTTAATCTATTTATTAGATGGAGAAATTTTAGTAAATAATTCAGATATTTTAAAGAAGGGAGAAAATCAAATGATAACTTTTCATCAAGACGGAACTACCATTCAATTCGAAGCGAAACAACAAAGCACTATTTTAATTTTATCAGGAGAGCCTATCAAAGAAAAAGTAATACAACATGGGCCTTTTGTAATGAATACTCAAACAGAAATTTTGGAAGCAATGCGAGATTATCAACAAGGTAAAATGGGCTATTTATATTAATATTTGGGCGTTCCCCAAAAGGGTCTCGCTTTCGGCAGTCGCTATTTTCTAAAAAGAAAATGAGCTTCAACAAATGCCTCAATCACTAACGCAAAAAAAAGAAATAAAAATGAAAAAATCACTTCATATATCAACTACAAGAGGATTTGCAAATCATGGTTGGTTAAAATCGAATCACACATTTAGTTTTGCAAATTATCAAAATTTAGAAAGAATGAATTTTGGAATGCTACGTGTTTTAAATGATGATGTTGTGCAACCAAATATGGGTTTTGGCACGCATCCGCATAGAAATATGGAAATTATTTCTATTCCTATTTCAGGTGCGTTATCTCACAAAGATAATATGAACAATCAACGAGCTATTGAAGTTGGGGAAGTACAAGTCATGAGTGCAGGAACGGGTTTAACACATTCAGAATTTAATCACAGTAAAACAGACGCTGTTAACTTTCTACAACTTTGGATTATTCCAGAAACAGAAAATGTAACGCCATTTTACAATCAAAAGATGTTTAACGATGCTGGCCGAAAAAATAAATTTCAAGTGTTAGTTTCACCAGTAGATAAACTAGTAGAAGGTTCTTTGCCAATGAATCAGCAAGGTTATATTTCGATGATTGATTTAGATCCAGAATTTGAAATAGAATACCAATTAAAAAACGGAGCTTACTTCTTTTTAATCGAAGGAGAAGTTTCGATTGCGGATCAAATTCTAGAAAAAAGAGATGCAATAGGAATTACAGAAACAGAAAAAGTAGTGATAACTGCAAAAACGAAAAGTAAATTATTAGTTATTGATGTTCCTGTAAATTAAATAAACCGGATATTTTTTAAATTGTAAAAAACCAAAGAATCAATTTCTTTGGTTTTTTATTTTCAAAAAATAAACATATCTTGCAATATATTATGCGTGCATAACATATTTAAGATAAACAGATGAAATACAAACATATTTTTGAGCCATTAGATTTAGGATTTACAACTTTAAAAAATAGAATTTTAATGGGTTCTATGCATACAGGTTTAGAGGAAGAAAAAAACGGAATCGATAGAATTGCGGCCTATTATGCAGAAAGAGCAAAAGGCGGAGTAGGTTTAATTGTTACCGGAGGAATTTCTCCAAACATTCAAGGTTGGACAGGCCCTTTTGCGGCAAGAATGTCTACTAAAAAACACGCTATACACCATCAAAAAATAACAGCAGCAGTTCATAAAGAAGGCGGTAAAATTTGTATGCAAATTTTACATGCTGGTCGCTACGGATATCATCCTTTTAGTGTTGCACCGTCAAAAATAAAATCGCCAATAACACCTTTTAAACCGTTTAAATTAACACAATCAGGTATTAATAGGACTATTCGTGATTTTGTAAATTGTGCAGAACTTTCTAAAATGGCAGGTTACGATGGTGTCGAAATCATGGGTTCAGAAGGGTATTTAATCAATCAATTTATTGCAAAAAGAACCAATAAAAGAACAGATAAGTATGGTGGAGAATATGAAAATAGAATGCGTTTGCCTATCGAATTGGTTAAACAAACCAGACAAGCTGTAGGTACAGATTTTATTATTATTTACAGATTATCAATGTTAGATTTGGTTGAAGGAGGAAGTTCTTGGCAAGAAGTTGTTCAGCTAGGAAAAGAAATTGAAAAAGCAGGTGCAACAATCATAAATACAGGAATTGGATGGCACGAAGCTAGAATTCCTACGATTGCAACATCAGTTCCAAGAGCGGCATTTACCTGGGTTACTAAAAAAATGAAAGAAGAATTGACAATTCCGTTAATTACTTCTAACAGAATTAATATGCCAGATACTGCTGAGCAAATACTAGCAGAAGGGCATGCTGACATAATTTCTATGGCACGACCGTTTTTAGCAGATCCAGAATGGGTTAACAAAGCAGAGGCGGATAAAAGTGACGAAATAAATACTTGTATTGGTTGTAATCAAGCGTGTTTAGACCATGTTTTTGAACAAAAAGTAGCAAGTTGTTTGGTAAACCCAAGAGCTTGCCATGAAACAGAACTGAATTACAATCTAACAGAAAACAAGAAAAAAATTGCAGTAATTGGTGCAGGACCTGCAGGTTTGGCTTTTTCAACAATCGCGGCGCAAAGAGGTCACGATGTTACTTTATTTGACGCGGATAAAGAAATTGGTGGTCAGTTTAATATGGCAAAACAAATTCCAGGGAAAGAAGAATTTTACGAAACAATTCGTTATTATAATAAACAAATTGAGCTTCAAAAGGTTACTCTAAAGCTAAACACCAGAGTTTCTGCGGATATTTTATTAAAGTCTGATTTTGATGAATTTATTATTGCAACAGGAATTTCTCCAAGAAACCCAAGAATTGAAGGAGTCGAACACGAAAAAGTATTGAATTATATCGATGTTTTAAAGCATAAAAAACCAGTAGGAAAAAGGGTTGCCGTAATTGGTGCAGGAGGAATTGGTTTTGATGTTTCTGAATATTTGGCGCACGAAGGAGAATCTACAGCCCTAAATATTGATACTTGGTTAAAAGAATGGGGAATTGATAAAACGCTAGAATCTAGAAGCGGAATTGAAGGTGTAAAATCAGAAGTACACCCTTCGCCAAGAGAAATTTTCATGTTTAAAAGAAGCAAAGGAAAGTTTGGTGGAAATTTAGGTAAAACTACAGGTTGGATTCATAGATCAAGTTTAAAAATGAAAAATGTTCAGTTTATAAATGAAGTTTCCTATACCAAAATTGATGACATAGGCTTGCACTATATTCAAAATGACGAAGCAAAAATTTTAGAAGTTGATAACGTAATTATTTGTGCAGGACAAACTCCTTTAAAAGAATTGTATCAACCTTTATTTGATGCAGGTAAAAAAGTACAAGTTATTGGTGGTGCAGATTTTGCATCTGAATTAGATGCAAAAAGAGCTATAAATCAAGCAACAAGATTGGCTGCAATTTTTTAGTAAAAATTTAAATAATATTACACTACATTTATAGATTAATAAAATTTTTATATGAAATTATTCTCTATTGAAGAAATAGCAGTTCTTGTAAACGGTGAACAAATTGGGTTTTGTAACGATAAAATTCATGCTCCAGAGCAGATTGAAAATGCATTTAAAGGAAATGTCACTTTTATTGGGAGCTCTAAATATTCTAGTTTATGGGAAAAATCGAATGCGAGTTTAGCGCTTGTTTATGAAGAGATATCTATTTTACCTGGAGAAGGAAAAGCATTTATAAAAGTAAAAAATCCAGATCTGGCAATGGCCATTTTATTAGAGGCTTTTGAGCCAGAACCTCCCTTTTTTGAAACAGATATCCATCCAACAGCGGTGATAGACAAAACTGTTAAATTGGGACAAGGGTGTAAAATTGGTGCTAATTCGTTTATTGGTAGAAATGTAGTACTGGGAGATAACGTAACAATTTATCCCAATGTTTCGATTTTTGACGATAGTACAATTGGAAATAAGACCGTTATTTGGTCTGGAACAGTCATTAGAGAACGAAGTAAAATAGGTAGTCATTGTATTTTTCATTCAAATGTAAGTATTGGTTCTGATGGTTTTGGATATAGACCAAGTGATGATGGTAGAGGTTTGGTAAAAATAAAACATATTGGTAATGTTGTGATCGGGAATCATGTTGAGGTTGGTTCTAATTCTTGCATTGATCGAGGTAAATTTAGCTCTACTATTTTAGGTGATGGTTGCAAGATTGATAATTTAGTTCAAATAGGGCATAATTCTGTTTTAGGAAAATGCTGTATTATGGCAGGAAATAGTGGTTTAGCTGGTTCTGTAACGCTAGGCGATGGCGTAATTATTGGCGGAAGTGCATCTATAAAAGACCATGTTACAATTCATTCTGGCGCAAAAGTAGGTGCTGGTTCTGGAGTTATTTCAGACGTACAGGCGGGTAAATCTGTAGTTGGTTACCCTGCATGCGATTCTAGAGAAAAAATGAAACAATGGGTAGCTTTGCGTAAACTTGGTAGAAATTAAGTTTTTATCCTTATTACTTTTTAATAGACTAACCTGTATTGCTTTTTACTAAAGGCTTTAATTTGGCAGTTTCAAATAATTAACGATATTTGCCATACAAACTAACGAAACACGAATTATGGGAATGAATAAAAATACGGTCCTTGGTTGGGCAACTTTTTTAATGCTTTTTATGGGAGTTGTACTAATATTATTGGGAGCTTACAGATATAATGATGTTGCTGGCTGGGGTTTTGCAACAGTAGGAATTGGTTTTTTCTGCATTGCTTGGGTATTTAATGCCCTAAAAGGAAGAGTATAAAAGTCTACATTTTCTTGTAGCAGTTTTCAAATTAAATTTTAAAAATAGTATATAATGAGCGACGATAAGAAAGTAATCTTTTCGATGAATAAGTTGTCAAAAACTTATCAATCAACAGGAAAACAAGTTTTAAAAGATATTTATTTAAGTTTTTTTTATGGTGCAAAAATTGGAATTCTTGGTTTAAATGGATCAGGAAAATCTACTCTATTAAAAATTATTGCAGGCGTAGAAAAGAATTTTCAAGGTGATGTAACTTTTGTACCTGGTTATAAAGTTGGTTACTTAGAGCAAGAACCACAACTAGATCCAGAGAAAACAGTTTTAGAAATTGTTAAAGAAGGTGTTGCGGAAACCGTTGCTATTTTAGACGAATACAATAAAATTAATGACATGTTTGGCTTAGAGGAAGTATATTCTGATGCTGATAAAATGGAAAAACTAATGAATCAGCAAGCTATACTTCAAGATAAAATTGAAGCAGCAAATGCATGGGAATTAGATACCAAATTAGAAATTGCAATGGATGCTTTAAGAACACCAGATGCTGATAAAAAAATCGGCGTACTTTCTGGAGGAGAAAAAAGAAGAGTTGCATTGTGTAGATTGTTATTACAAGAACCAGAAATTTTGTTATTAGATGAGCCAACTAACCATTTAGATGCAGAATCTGTGCATTGGTTAGAACATCATTTAGCACAATATAAAGGAACTGTAATTGCAGTTACGCATGATAGATATTTCTTGGATAACGTTGCAGGTTGGATTTTAGAATTAGATAGAGGAGAAGGAATTCCTTGGAAAGGAAATTACGCTGCTTGGTTAGAACAAAAATCTCAAAGAATGGCACGAGAAAGTAAAACGGCTTCTAAACATCAAAAGACCCTAGAACGAGAGCTAGATTGGGTTAGGCAAGGGGCTAAAGGACGTCAAACAAAGCAAAAGGCTCGTTTAAAGAACTATGATAAGTTAATGAGTCAAGACCAAAAGCAAGTTGATGAAAAGCTAGAAATCTATATTCCTAATGGACCAAGACTAGGCACAAATGTTATTGATGCAAAAGGTGTTTCTAAAGCTTTTGGAGATAAGTTATTATATGAAAATTTAGAGTTTAGTTTACCACAAGCAGGAATTGTTGGAATTATCGGTCCCAATGGAGCAGGTAAAACAACGATTTTTAAAATGATTATGGGCGAAGAAACTGCGGATGCAGGTAGCTTTGATGTAGGTGAAACTGCAAAAATAGCTTATGTAGATCAAGCACATTCTAACATCAATCCAGAGAAAACGATTTGGGAAAACTTTTCTGATGGTCAAGACTTAGTGATGATGGGAGGAAAGCAAGTAAATTCTAGAGCGTATTTAAGTCGTTTTAATTTCTCTGGAAGTGAGCAAAACAAAAAAGTAGATACTTTGTCTGGAGGAGAAAGAAACAGATTGCATTTAGCAATGACTTTAAAAGAAGAAGGGAATGTTTTACTTTTAGATGAGCCAACGAATGACTTAGATGTAAATACTTTAAGAGCTCTAGAAGAGGGTTTAGAGAATTTTGCAGGTTGTGCAGTTGTAATTAGTCACGATAGATGGTTTTTAGATAGAGTTTGTACTCATATTTTAGCTTTTGAAGGCGATAGTCAAGTCTATTTTTTTGAAGGGTCTTTTTCTGAATATGAAGAAAACAAGAAAAAACGTTTGGGTGGAGATTTAATGCCAAAACGACTTAAGTATAAAAAACTAATTAGATAAAAGAAAATCTTCATTATAAAAATGAGAATTTCTAGTTTGTAAACACGTTTTATATTAAAGAGATATTGTAAGTATATTTTTAGAAAGTATAACTCATAGTTAAATTAAAAAACAGATTAAGTATACAATTAGTCTGTTTTTTTAGTTTTGTAGACTAATAATTTATGTAAAAATAACTTTATTGTTCAATAGACTTTAATGCTTTTATCATTCTATCATTACCAGAAAAATCTTTACGTAATTCGATATTTTTAAAACCTTTTTTTTCTAACATTTTTACAGTTTCATTTCCTAAATATTGATTAATTTCAAAGAAAAGTAACCCGTTTTTTGTGAGGTGTTTTTTTGCTAAATCTGCTATTTTATCATAAAAAATTAATGGATTTTCATCAGAAACAAACAACGCTATATGAGGCTCATTTTGTAATACATTATTTTGTATTTCTGCTTTTTCTAATTCTCTAACATAAGGAGGATTTGAAACGATAATATCAAAGTTTATTTTATTTTGCTGGGGTTGTTTTAGTTCATCATCCAAAGAATCAACTTTTAAAATATCAGTTTGTATAAACGTGATATCTACACTATTTAAATCAGCATTTTTTTTTGCAATTTTTAGAGCATCCGCAGAAATATCAATTGCACAAATAGTTGCAGTTGGTCTATTTTTGGCTAAAGAAATAGCAATACAACCCGTTCCTGTGCCAATATCTAGAATATTTAAAGAGGTAGAATTATTACTTTTCTGTAGTTTTTTTTCTTCTTCTAAAATCCATTCTACTAATTCTTCGGTTTCAGGTCTTGGAATCAACGTGCTTTCGTCTACTAAAAAAGGATAACCATAAAACTCAGTATTGCCAATTATATATTGAATTGGTTCTTCATTTTTCAACCTTTCTAAAGCATCTTTTAAAAGCGGAAAAATATCGTAAGAAATCTCAAAATCAGGTTGAAGCGTAATGTCGATTCTTTTTAAATTTAAAAATTCATCCATCAATAAAAAGAAAAAAGAATCTATTTCTGTTTTAGGGTAAATAGCAGAAAGCTTTGAGGTTAATTGTTCTCTATAAATTTTTACGGTCATCAAATTAAGTCTAGGTTCTAGGTTTGTTTTTGTTTCTGAATACTTAAAATGTTTTAAGCATCCAAACATTACAAGAATAATGACCAGTATTTCCCATAGGTTTATCAAGATTTATAAAACCATTTTTACTGTATAAAGCTTTTGCAGACTCCATATATGGCATGGTTTCTAAATAGCAATTTTCAAATCCTAGCTCTTTTGCTTTTTGTAAACAAGTGGTAATTAACTTAGTTCCTAGACCTTTACCTCTAATAATTGGTAAAAAATACATTTTTTGAAGTTCACAGGTTTTACCTTCAAAATTATCTAATTGTGCAATACCTGCACCACCAACAATTTTACCATCTTGCTCTATAACAAAATACGTAGATGTTGGTTTTTGAAAGTTTTCAAACATTTCGTCCGTAGCTTTATCCTCATAAGCAGTCCCAACTTTTGGCACACCCAATTCTATTAAAACGTTTCTAATTACTTTCGCAACTTGCAAATTATCTTGTTGCTCAATTTCTCTAATGATAAAATCTTTATTTGTCATTTATTCCTGTATTTTTGCAGGGGCAAGTTACCTGTTTTTTTTAATATTTTTTGATGAAAAATGCACTCTTTTTAGTTGGTTTAATTTTATTTATTTGTAGTTGTTCTGTTAAAAAATTACCCATTTTTTTAAAGGTTGATGATATAAAAATACTCAGCTTTTCATCAGATACGATTCGTTTGCAAGCAAATGCGTATTTTCAAAATCCAAATGATGTTGGTGGTAAAATTTTTACAGATAATATTTTAATATTCGTAAATAATGTTGAGGTGGCCCAAGTTGTTTCTGATGAATTTAAAGTGCCAGCAAAAAATGATTTTTTGATTCCGTTGACAGCAAAAATAGCAACAAAAAGTATTTTAAGTTCTGATAAAAATGGAATTTTAGGAGGTTTGATAAATTCATTTTTAACCAAAAAATTAAATGTTAGAATTAAAGGAAAGCTAGATTATGTTGTTTTTGGCTTTAAAAAAGAATTTTTGGTTGATAAAACTCAAGAAATAAAAATAAACTTTTAAATTGATTTTTTTCAATTTTTTAAAATCACATAAAATATCAATCACGAATTTTACATAAAGCGCTGTTTACAAATTGCTAAAAATGCAATAGGAACTTCACGACCAAACCCTAGTGTTGGTGCTGTAATTGTGCACCAGAATAAAATTATTGGCGAAGGGTTTACTTCAAAATATGGGCAAAATCATGCAGAGGTAAATGCGGTAAACGCTGTTAATAATAAAAAACTTTTAAAAGAAGCAACAATTTACGTAACGCTAGAACCTTGTTCACATTTTGGCAAAACACCACCATGTGCAGATTTGTTGGTAAAACATCAATTTAAAAACGTGGTTATTGGTTGTGTAGATTCTAACACTTTAGTTGCGGGTAAAGGAATTGAGCGTTTAAGAAATGCGGGAATTAATGTTATTGTTGGAGTTTTAGAAGCCGAATGCAGAACACATCACAAACGATTTTTTACGGTACAAGAGAAAAAGAGACCTTATGTTATTCTAAAATGGGCAGAAACTAAAGATGGTTTTGTAGCGCCTTTAGAAAGAAATGAGAAAGCTCCTGTTTGGATTTCAAACAACTATGCGCAACAATTAGTTCATAAATTTAGAAGTGAAGAGCACGCTATTTTAGTTGGGACAAATACTGTAATTGCAGACAATCCTAAATTAAATGTTAGAACTTGGTCTGGCAACAATGCCACACGGATTGTGTTAGATAAAAGCTTGCGAATACCAAAAGAAGCATCCGTTTTTGACCGAACTGTAAAAACAATTGTAATTACAGACGCAACAAGTTTAAAGCATATAGAAAGAAGTTTGAAATTAGAGCATTTTAATCTGTTAGAAGAAAGTCGAGAACTAATTTTTGAAACTATTAATTTTACTAAAAATATTGCTGGTCAAATTTGCGCTGTTTTACAAAAGCATCAAATTGAGTCTTTACTTGTAGAGGGAGGAACGCAAACCTTACAAACTTTTGTTGATGCTAATTTATGGGATGAAGCCAACGTTTTTGTTAGTAAAACTTCTTTTAAAAACGGAATTAAAGCACCTATTTTATCAGCGTCAATGACATCCGAAATAAGAATTAAAAACGACGTTTTAAAAAAATACATAAATGATTAAAAACATCATCTTCGATTTTGGAGATATTTTCATCAATCTTGATAAACATGCAACTTATATGGAAATGGCAAAATTAGGTGTCACTAAAATTTCTGATGAAATGATTGCTGTGTATCATGAATATGAAAAAGGTTTAATGGCTACGGATGAATTTATTACTTTTTACCATGATAAATTCGGAATTAAAAAAGAAGATTTAGTATTCGCTTGGAATGCTATTTTGTTAGATTTTCCTAAAAAGCGTTTAGATTTTTTAAAAGATTTAGCTAGGAGTAAAAGATACAGATTATTCTTGTTGAGTAATACAAACGATTTACACATTAAATGGGTTCAAAATTCTTTAGGAGAAGAGTTCTATAATGAATTTAAAAACAGTTTTGAGCAGTTTTATTTGTCCCACGAAATTAATTTCAGAAAACCAGATTCAGAAATTTATGAATTTGTTTTAAAAGAAAATAATTTAATTGCAGATGAAACTTTGTTTGTAGATGATTTAAAAGAAAATACAGACTCCGCCAGTAAATTAGGTATTCATGTTTGGAATTTAATTCCAGAAAAAGAAGACGTTACAGAATTATTCATTAGAAATAAAATAAATTGATTCACTTACTTTTAAGTATCCTTTTTTCAACAGGATTATTTGTTATTTTTAAATATTTTGGGGTTTATAAGGTTGATACTTTAAAAGCAATTTTTGTAAATTATATTGTTGCTTTTATCTTAGGTTTTACATTAGCAGAAAGAAGTTTTTCTTTTATAGAATTACCAAGTCAACCTTGGTTTTACAGTGCAATTTTTTTAGGCGCTTTGTTTGTCTCTATTTTTTTTGTGATGGCAAAAACAGCTCAAATAAACGGGGTTTCTGTGGCTTCTGTTGCAGGAAAAATGTCTGTAGTTATCCCTGTTTTCTTTGGGGTATTTCTTTACAATGAATCTGTTACTTTTTTAAAGATTTTAGGAATACTTATTGCACTAGTTGCTGTTTATCTGGCAGCTGTAAAAGACCAAAAATCAACTCATAAAAATGCAGGTTTGTTATTTCCTATTTTACTTTTTTTAGGATCAGGAGTTATTGATACAACATTAAAATTCGTTGAGGTAAATTATGTACAAAAAGAGGATGTTTCAGTTTTTTCTGGGAGTTTATTTGGTTGTGCAGCATTCTTTGGGTTGATTATTTTGCTGATTAAATCTATTGAAAAAAGAGAATCTTTTGGAAAGAAAAACATCATTGCTGGTATTATCTTGGGAGTCCCTAATTATTTTTCGATTATATTCTTAATTAAAGCTTTAAAAACTGATGGTTTTGAAAGTTCAACATTATTTACAATTAACAATGTTGGTATTGTAGTTGTTTCTACTTGGGTAGGAATTTTAGTATTTAAAGAACAATTTAGCCTTAAAAACAAAATTGGTGTTGGGTTGGCAATAGTTGGGATAGTAATTGTAGCTTTGGCTTAATGGATACAGACAGTTTTAAAACGATTTTAAAAGCATCAGAAGAAACACTTTTTAAAGAAAAAAGCAGTAAGTTTTTTGGATATGCTTTTCCTGTCTTAAATGAAGAGGATGTAAAACATTGTTTGGAACAATTAAAAAATAAACATCATGCTGCACGTCATTTTTGTTATGCCTATCAAATAGGAGTAGCGGATGTAAAGTATCGAGCAAATGATGACGGAGAGCCAAACAACTCTGCAGGTTTGCCTATTTACGGACAAATACAATCTTTTGAAGTTACAAACATTTTAGTTGTTTCTGTTCGTTATTTTGGAGGAACAAAATTAGGTGTTGGTGGTTTAATAAGTGCGTATAAAACATCCGCACAAATTACATTAGAGGGGTCAGAAATCATAGAAAAAACAATTGATGTAAATTTTCAATTGAATTTTGAATATGATTTAATGAACGCGGTTCAGAGAATCGTCAAAGAAAAAAACATAGAAATTATATATCAGAAATTAGAATTAGCTTGTGAGTATGTAATTTCTATCAGAAAAAAAGAAGCACCATCTATTTTTGAAATTTTCGAGAATTTATATAAAGTAGATATTAAAGAGTTAGAACCCTAAACTTTTTAATAAAAAATCTGGACACTTTGTTGGTTTCATCGTTTTCATATTCATAAATGCTAAAACAGAGCTTCCTATGCAGATGATTTCATCATTTTGATTAGTTATTTTATATTCAAACTCAATTTTAACCATTGGCTTTTTCTTTAAAAAAGTTTCAATAGTTAACATATCGTCGTAGACGGCAGATTTTATAAAGTTACAATTTAGAGAAATGACGGGTAACATAATTCCGCTAATTTCCATATCTTTGTAGGTAACCCCTAATTTACGGAGCCATTCAGTTCTTCCAAGTTCAAAATATTGCGCATAATTTCCGTGGTAAACTACGCCCATTTGGTCAGTTTCTGAGTAGATGATTTTATCAAAAAGTAATTTTTTTAAATTTTTACCATTGTACGAAAAAAAAAGTTAATAATCAATAGCCATTTAGTTTTTTTATACTGTTTTTTATTCACACTTTTGTAAAGCTAAAGAAAAAGAGAACTAGTTGGTGATTTTCACCTAAATAAGAACCAAAGAACTTACGATAATAACAAATGAGTTTCACAGCTGAATCCGTATGGACAGATTGTCTTTCTTTTATAAAAGACAACATAAAGCCACAAGCCTATAAAACATGGTTTGAACCTATAATACCTGTAAAACTTTCGGGAGAAGCATTAACAATTCAAGTGCCAAGTAAATTTTTTTATGAATGGTTAGAAGAGCACTATATTAAATTATTGCGTGTTGCATTAGTAAGACAATTAGGTAATGATGCCAAATTGATTTACGATGTAAAAATGGAAAATAATTACAGTAGTAATAGACCACAGATTGTAAAAATACCAAGTTCAAATAGAGATCCATTAAAACCACAAAGAGTAACTGTGCCCATAGAATCTGGTAAAAGAGAATTAAGAAATCCTTTTATAATACCTGGTTTACAAAAGGTAAAAATAGAATCTCAATTAAATGCAAATTATAGCTTTGTTAATTTTATTGAAGGCGACTCTAACAGATTAGCGCGCTCTGCAGGTATGGCAGTTGCCAACAAGCCTGGTGGAACTTCTTTTAATCCATTATTAATTTATGGAGGAGTTGGTTTAGGAAAAACACATTTATCGCACGCAATTGGTGTAGATATAAAAGATAAGTATCCAGACAAAACAGTTTTATATATTTCTTCGGAAAAATTTACACAGCAATTTATAGATTCGGTAAAATCTAATACTAGAAATGATTTTATTCATTTCTATCAAATGATTGATGTTTTAATAATTGATGATGTACAATTTTTATCTGGTAAAGCAGGTACACAAGATGTTTTCTTTCATATTTTTAATCATTTACATCAAAATGGTAAACAAGTAATTTTAACATCAGATAAAGCGCCTGTAGATATGCAAGACATTGAGCAGCGTTTGTTATCTCGTTTTAAATGGGGATTATCAGCAGAGTTACAAGCACCAGATTACGAAACCAGAATATCTATTCTACAAAATAAATTGTACAGAGATGGTGTAGAAATGCCAGAAGATAATTTAGAATATATTGCTAAAAATATTAAGTCTAACGTAAGAGAACTAGAAGGTGTTCTTATTTCTATGATCGCGCAAGCTTCTTTTAATAGAAGAGAATTCTCGGTAGAATTAGCAAAACAAATAGTTGATAAGTTTGTAAAAAACACCAAGAAAGAAGTTTCCATAGATTATATTCAAAAAGAAGTTTCTAAATATTTTGACATGGATGTTGCTACTTTACAATCTAAAACCAGAAAAAGACATATTGTACAAGCACGTCAATTAGCAATGTTTTTTGCTAAAAGGTTAACGAAAACATCTTTAGCTAGTATTGGTAATCAAATTGGTCAAAGAGATCATGCGACCGTTTTACATGCTTGTAAAACAGTTGACAACCTTACAGAAACAGACAAGCAATTTAGAAAATACGTTGACGATTTAACTAAGAAGTTAACGTTTTAAAAATTTTAAGTTACAATGATAAAAGTTCTAATGGTTTGCTTGGGCAATATTTGCCGTTCGCCATTAGCAGAAGGACTTTTAGTTTCAAAAGTAAATGCTGATGAAATTTTTGTAGATTCTGCTGGTACAGCAGCTTATCATCTAGGGAAACTACCAGACGAGCGTTCTATCGAAGTAGCTAGAAAACACGGAATTGACATTACAAACCAAAGAGCTAGAAAATTTATAATCAAAGATTTTGATACTTTTGATTTTATTTATGCGATGGATGAAAGTAATTACCAAAATATTTTAATGTTTGCAAGAAACCAAATTGATAAAGACAAAGTACACTTAATTTTAAATGAAACGCATCCAACTAAAAACGTATCTGTTCCTGATCCTTATTATGGCGAAAATCAAGGTTTTGAAAACGTGTATATACTGTTAAATGAGGCTTGTGAAATCATAGCAAATAAACTATCTAAAATAAAATAAGTACACTTTTTTATCAGAATTTTTTTTTAAAATTAGTGTTTAAAATATACAAAATGATTGGTAAACTCTACTTAATTCCTACAACTTTGGGCGATACAGAACCTTTAGAAGTAATGCCTTTATCAGTAAAAAATGTAATAGATCAATTAGAGTATTTCATTGTAGAAAATGAAAAGTCTGCTCGAAGATTTATAAAAAAAATAGCACCAGAAAAAGAACAGTCTTCTTTAAAGATGATGTCATTAGATAAATATGCAGAGGAGATCGATACCTTAACGTATCTAGATAATTGCCTAAAAGGAATTAATATTGGCTTATTATCTGAGGCGGGAGTTCCTGCAATTGCAGACCCTGGGGCAAGTATGGTTAAGCTAGCGCATCAAAAAAATATACAAGTAGTTCCTTTAGTTGGTCCTTCATCTATTTTAATGGCGATGATGGGTTCTGGTATGAATGGGCAAAATTTTGCTTTTAATGGATATTTACCAATTGAAAAAGGAGAACGAAAAAATGCGATTAAAGATTTAGAAAAATTATCTAAAGACAAAAACCAATCACAGATTTTTATAGAAACTCCATATAGAAATGAAAAGATGTTTACAGAGTTAAAAGACACCTTAGCTCCAATTACTTATTTATGTATTGCCGCAGATATTACGTTGCCAACAGAATATATTAAAACGATGATGGTAAAAGATTGGATGCATCAAAAGCCAGATTTGCATAAAAAGCCAGCTATTTTTATAATTCAGAAGTAATTACGCTTTTGCGTTTTGATCTGCTTCAATATTAGAAATATCATAACCAGCAAATTTTTTCAAATAGCTTTTAATAGTAGTTCCGTAAGCATCCGAAAAACATTCAGTTCCATTACTTCTTAAGTAATTTTTTACATTTCCTGCTCCACTTAAATGGGCAGCTGCTAAAATCCCTGATTCTGTAATTACAATTCCGTTAATTGTTTTTCCAACAGAGCGTTGAATATCTTTTCTTAAAATCCATTTATTTACTTTACATAAAGCAATAAATGCTTTTTCTTGTAATTCTGGATTTTGTAAAAATTCATTAGTATTATAAATGTCTAATCGCTCTAAAGTTGTTCTCCCAAACTGGTATTTGCCTAAATAACCTAAAGTATTAACTACAGTGTAACTTCCTTGAGATTCTTTAAATGCAACAGCTTGTTTAAAAGCGACAAAGTTTTTTTGTAAATATGGAATATTGTATTCTAAATACTTAGGGTAAGAAACCGATTCGGTACTTTCTATGGTGGTTATAGAAGTTGTACTTACTAATACAATAATTGCACTACTTAAATATAAAAACTTTTTGACTACCATATATTATCTCTGCTTTCTATTTCGCAGCGCAAACCTATAACATATTTTTAAAGTAATTGACAATCAATATGTTAAAAAATTGAAAAATTATTGAAAATTTTGGTTTTGTAAGCTTAGATTACGGATTTCGGAAAACTATATCCTTTTTTTTTGAGAAAATGATAAGCAAATGGTATTTATTTAACAATATAATTGTTATCTGTTTACGCCTTGTTTATTCATCCAAACATGATATTTAGCAGCGTTATTATTGTGTTGAGCAAGTGTTTTTGCAAAAGCATGAAAGCCTAATTTTTCAACACTGGCGCACATGTACATATAATTATGTGTGTCAGGATTTAAAACCGCATCGATGCTTGAAATATCTGGCATAGCAATTAAAGTAGGAGGTAAACCTTTATTTTTATATGTATTATAAGGTGAATCTATGTCTAAATCTGCTGTTAAAACTCTTTTTACGGCATAATCTTGACCTTTTATTTCTCTAATGCTATAAATAACAGTAGGATCTGCTTGCAAAGGCCAACCATCTTTTAACCTGTTTAAATACAAGCCTGCAACAATTGGACGCTCGGAATTTTTAGCAGTTTCTTTTTGAACAATAGATGCCAATGCAATTACTTGTTCTTTAGTCATCTTTAATTTTTTTGCTTTTTCTAATCTTGCTTCTGTCCAAAAACGATTGTATTCTGTTAATAATTTATCTCTTAATCCGTTTGCAGAAATATTCCAATAAACTTGATAACTATTAGGTATACATATTTGTAAAACTGATTTTTTAGTAAGCTTATTCTCTGATAAAAAATTAGCATCTGTAAAAGAATTTGAGATAGAAAGCGAGTCAACTTCTAATTGTTCTGCTATTCTACTAGCAAATTTTTCTAAAGTATCTTGATTGTTAAAGGATAGACTTAGCGCTGTTTGATTACCAATTCTTAACAAATTAACAAGTTCGTTGTTAGACATGCCTTTTGTTAAAAGATATCTGCCGCTTTTAGGTTTCGAAAAGTTTTTTTGCGCAGCAACTATTAAAAAAGTGCTGGGGTTTTTAGAATAATCGGCTAGTTTTTCTTTAACGTCTAATAAACTGTCTGTAGAATATACAAAAAGTACCATGTCCTTAGTAATTGCTTTTCCGAATATTTTTTGATAATAGTTGTATCCTATAATTGTGCCTATTAAAAGGAGGATAGCTATAACTGTGTAAATCAATTTTTTATTCAAGGGTTTTCTAGTTTTTTAAATTTTTGCGAAATTACTCTTTTATCAGTTGGAATAAAATTTCATCCTTAAATTTTCCTTCAGATGAAATCCAATCTTTTTTAGCACCAATTTTCACAAAGTTATGTTTATTAAACAATGCTAGACTCTTGTTATTGTCTGATGTAATGTTTGCGAATAATTGATGTAATTGTAAATGAATAAAAGAAAAGTTAATTAAGAGAAATAAGGCTTCTGATGCAAAACCTTTATTTTGAAAATCAGGATGAATTAAAATTCCAATTCCTGCTCTTTTATGTTGCGGATTAAAATCAAATAAATCAATCATTCCTATTTGTTTTTTTGTTGATTTTTCTTCAATTAACAAACGAAGTTGTTTGCTTTGGTAAATATCTAAATGTGCATTTTCTAAATATTGTTTTAAAAGATATTTTGAAAACGGCGTTTGTGTATGGCTAACTTCCCAGAAGGATTCACTATTTTCTATTTGATATAGAAATTCTAAATCTTCTGGTTCTAGAGCTCTTAAATTAATATGTTTTCCTAAAAGTGTTGTCATTATATACTTATACTTCCTTTAAAAACAAACTTAGCGGGTCCTGTTAAAAATACATTTTTATAAACACCATTTTCTTCTGTAAATGAAACTTCTAAAACACCACCTTCTACGGGCAATGTAATTAAATTACTTTCTGTTTTATTTGTTTTATGCATGGCAATTGCAACAGCAGTAACTCCTGTTCCGCAAGCTAAAGTTTCGTCTTCAACACCTTTTTCATAGGTGCGTACTCTAAAAGTAGCGTTATCAATTTTCTGAACAAAATTAACATTACTTCCAGGATGTTTATAGCTATTTCTTATTTTCTTACCATTTACAAAGACAGGATATTCGTTTAAATCAGCAACTAATTCTACATGATGTTGTGTGCCTGTATAAGCAAAAACCGAATTTTCATTCACTTCAATTTCACCAACGTCAATCATTTTAAGAGAAATAATGCTGTTTTTAATTGTTGCAAAATGTTCACCATCAAAAGCTATAAAGGTTGTTTCTGTATCAATAATGTCTAAATATTTTGCAAAAGCAACAGCACATCGTCCTCCGTTTCCACAAAAAGTTTCACTTCCATCGGCATTAAAATAGATCATTTTAAAATCGAAGTTATCATCATTTTCTATTAAAATAATTCCGTCTGCACCAACACCAAAATGCCTGTCTGCTATATGAGAAATAATTTTAATATTCTCTTTTGGAAAAGTTTTTGCTCTGTTGTCTACCATCACAAAATCATTTCCAGTACCTTGATATTTGTAAAAAGTCAAATTCATAGTACAAATATACTAATTTCAAGAGTAAAACAATATTGTTAAAACGTGGTTAAAAATCAGTTAAACAGATTTTTTAAAAAAGTTTAAACTGTATATTTGAGTAATTAATAATTAAAGATTTAGAATTATGAAAAATTTTTTTGGTTTATTAGGAATGGCAATTTTAGGAGGCGTAATTACTTTAGGTGGTTACAAAATGCTATTTAATGATAATGTAATAATAGAAAGGTCGGCGCCAGAAATTATCCAAACTATTCAAACCAATTACAATCCGGCTTATAATAATTCAACCGCAATTGGTGCTGCATCAATTGATTTTACCTTTGCAGCAGAAAAATCTTTAAACGCAGTCGTTCACGTTAAAAATACAACGACCAGAACGCAAGCAAATCCTCTAGATCTTTTCTTTGGAAGTGGAAATGGCACAAGAAAGTACGAGCAGGTTGGTACAGGAAGTGGTGTTATTATTTCTTCAGATGGTTACATCGTAACAAATAATCATGTTATTGATGCTGCAAACGAAATTGAAATCACTTTAAACAATAAGAAAAAATACAAAGCAAAATTAATTGGTACTGATAAGGATAATGATATTGCATTGTTAAAAGTTGATACAGAAATGGAATTACCATATGTGCCATTTGCCGATTCTGATGCTATAAAAGTAGGTGAATGGGTTTTGGCTGTTGGTAATCCTTATAACTTAACATCTACTGTAACTGCAGGAATTGTAAGTGCAAAAGGTAGAGATTTAGAAGGTAACTCTGCAATTGATTCTTTTATACAAACGGATGCCGCAGTAAATCCAGGAAATAGCGGAGGTGCTTTGGTAAACACAAGAGGAGAATTGGTAGGAATCAACACTGCAATTTCATCTAAAACTGGTTCTTTTGTTGGGTATTCCTTTGCTGTCCCATCTAATATTGTTAAAAAAGTAATAGACGATTTGTTAGAATTCGGCGCAGTGCAAGAGGCCGTAATTGGTATTCGTTTTTCTCCAATTGATAATGATAAAATAGAAGGTGTAAAAATTATTGCCGTAGAAGATAATCAGGGCGCAGCGAAAGCTGGGTTAAAAGTAAATGACATCATAGTAAAAGTAAATAATGTTGATATTACAAAATTTTCCGAATTAAGAGGTCAACTAACCGCAAAAAGACCAGGGGAATCTGTAAACATTACGGTGGATAGAAACGGAGAATTGTTAACTAAAAGTGTAAAGTTAAGTAAGAAAGAAAAAAGGTTTATTTCAAGTTCGTTTAAATGGGAATTACAAGACCTATCAAAAAGTGAATTAAAAAAGTACACTATTAAATATGGTATAAGGATTATTGAAACGGGAGAGCCTGATTCTAAAAATAGTTTAAAGAATTTCATAATTATAAAAATTAATGATAAAGAAGTAGAATCAGCAGAAGAAGCTGTAAAACTATTAGAAAGTGTTGCCCAAAGTAGATATTCTATCGTATTAGAAATGATAAATATAAACGGGAAAAAAGAAACGTTGCGTTTTAGATAATTTCTTAACACAATTCTTACAATCTAGAATCCTGGTTTTTTAAATCAGGATTTTTTTATGCACTAAAGTTTTACACGAAATCGATTTCGTATTTTCAAAAAAAGAAATACTTTTGCAAATATTATAAATTAGTAATACAACTATGTCAATAAATTTAGATTACGAAAAAGAAGTTGCTTTACAAGCAAAAACAAGAAGAGCTACTATTAAATTTATAAATATCGTAAATGATTTATGGTATGACAAATCGATAGAATTAGTCTTGTTTAGAAATCCATTAGTAGACAAAAGAGCTAGTGAAGTTTTAAACTTAATTAATTACGCAAAAGAATTTGTAAACAAGCCAATTACAATTATTGATGCCCTAAATATTGCAAAAGCAATACAGAAGATAGATTTGCCATCATCAAAATTAGATATTGGTAAACTAGCATATGAGTGTCATTTAAATCCTAAGGCTTGTGGAGACAAAGTAGCTTTTGTTACGAAGCAATTAAAAAATGCAACTGAATTTAAAGATATTACGCCAAAAGATGTCGTTTTATATGGGTTTGGTAGAATTGGGCGTTTATTAGCAAGAGAGTTAATGACCAAAATGGGTAAGGGATCTCAATTACGTTTAAGAGCTATAGTAACTCGAGGAGAAATTACACAAGCTGTATTAGACAAAAGAGCATCTTTATTAAGTATAGATTCTGTTCACGGCGATTTCTTAGGAACTGTACAAACAGACATAGAAAACAACGCTTTAATTATAAACGGAACAACTGTTTTTATGATTTCTGCAAACAACCCAGAAGAGATAGATTATACCGCTTATAACATTAATGAGGCGTTAATTATAGATAATACAGGTGCTTTTAGAAATGATGTTGAGTTAAGTAGACATTTAAAATCGAAAGGCGCAAGTAAGGTTTTAATAACTGCTCCGGCAAAAGGAATTCCAAATATTGTACATGGTGTAAATCATAAATTACACAACCCAGACACAGTATCTATTTTTTCAGCAGCATCTTGTACTACAAATGCAATTACACCTATTTTAAAAGTTTTAGAAGATAATTTCGGAATTAAAAAAGGGCACTTAGAAACGATTCACGCATATACTAACGACCAAAATTTGGTAGATAATATGCACAGTAAATCGAGAAGAGGAAGAGCAGCAGCTTTAAATATGGTAATCACAGAAACGGGTGCAGGTGCAGCGGTTTCAAAAGCAATACCAGCATTAGCGGGTAAATTAACATCCAATGCAATTAGAGTTCCAGTACCAAACGGTTCTTTAGCTATTTTAAGTTTGCAATTACGAGTTCCTGTAACAAGAGAGGCAATAAATTCAACTATAAAAAAATATGCTTTAGAAGGCGATTTAGTAGAACAAATAAAATATTCTATTGACAATGAATTAGTTTCATCAGATGTTATTGGTACAACTGCTCCCTCAATTTTCGATAGCACAGCAACCATTACAGACAAAGAAACTATTGTAGTTTATGTTTGGTATGATAATGAATATGGGTATTCTCACCAAGTGATGCGTTTGGCAAAACACATTGCAAAAGTTAGAAGATTTACGTATTACTAAGACATTGTTTTTTTTAATCTATAAAATTGCCCACAACATTTTTTGTTTTGGGCTTTATTTTTTTAGAAGTTATTTCCTGCTTTCCATTCTATCTTTTTTATGAAAAATAAAAAAGGATGCCATTTCAATCAGGGCTAAACTTGTTTGCCAGCTTTTAGCAATACTTAGAAACCTGTTTTTTTATATATTTCTAATTTAAAAAACCTCTCAAGTTTAAAGCTTAAGAGATTTAAAAATTTTCTTTTTCACTAAAACTTTGTAAATAATGTTTCTAGTAGTTACAAAAAGACGATTAATCTTGATCAAAAAACTCAATATCAGCTTCAAAATCATCACTTAGAAACTCGTTTTTACCCATCCAATAATCTGAAGTAGTAATTTTGTATTGTTTGTCATTTTTATAAAGTTCCCAAATAACATCATTCGCTTCTTTAAATTCTTCTTTTGCAAGAATCTGATTTCCAAATAATCTATTGGCAATATTACTTTTTGTTAAGTTTTGGGCAAAACATTTTAAAATAATTTCTTTTGTAATTGTTTTATCAGCATTAGAAATTGGTGTAATTTCAAAATCCACAATTGTTGCTTCTGTATTCAGAAATTTACCATTATAAGCTTTGTATAACAATTGATTTATAGAAAACAAATCTTTGTGTAACCCAATCTCTGGATATTCTTCAGATATTCTATCCAATAACATTTCATGAGAAAGTTGATCAATTTGTCCTTCGTTTAAATGTGTAGACAACTTGTAGTCTAAAACAATTGCAGCTGCTTCATTGGTTTCATAATCTGCAATTGCCATAAACAAAAGTTCTTGCAATTCTTTAAGATCAGTACTTTCTGCATCAGCAAAACCAAACTTATCTAAAAGTTTTTTATAATCATCAATAGTCCAATAATCAGGAAGTGTGTTAACCGTAGCAATTTTATGTATTTTTATATCGTATTTCATTAATAACAGTTCATTTTTTATTTATCAGGAATGTACAAAATTTCAAGTTTAAAAAAGAGTTTTTTATAAAATAATAATTAGAGTTTTACAAAATAAAATTGATGAAAGCCTGTTTTTAATTGACTTTTATTACATAATAGATGCCTTTTCTCTTAATCTATGCAGATATAAAAATAATGAGTTTTTTAGAGGATCTCTTATTTAAAATAGTGCTTTTTTTGATAATAAAATCCCTGCCTTTTATAGGTAAAAGTTCAATTATTGTTCTATTTTTGAGTTATATTTATTTAATATTATTTTTGATATTTTTTTTAGTTTTCATCAATTTTAAAAGAGTAGATTTTACCGTAATTCAAGATAAAAATTAATGACTATTCAGCAGAAAATAAATTTTTTACGTGATGAGTTAAACAACCATAATTACAATTATTATGTGTTGGATAATGCAACAATACCAGATTTTGATTTTGATGTAAAACTTAAAGAGTTAGAAAAGTTAGAACAAGAAAATCCAGCATTTTTTAATTCTAATTCTCCAACCCAAAGAGTAGGAGGAGAAATCACTAAAAATTTTGAAACTGTTTCTCATATAAATAGAATGTATTCTTTAGATAATTCGTATTCGAAAGAAGATTTATTAGATTGGGAAAAACGACTTCAAAAAATGCTTGGAGCATCAGAAATAAAATATTCGTGCGAACTAAAGTTTGATGGAGCATCTATCAATTTAACTTATAAAAACGGACAGTTTATAAAAGCAGTTACCAGAGGAGACGGTTTTCAAGGTGATGATGTAACAAATAATATAAAAACAATTTTATCAATTCCGTTATCAATCACAAAAGACTTTGTTCGTAATTTTGAGATGCGTGGAGAAATCATTTTACCTTTAGATGGTTTTAATAAAATGAACGAAGATCGAGTTGCAAACGGAGAAGAAGAATATAGAAACCCCAGAAATACCGCAAGCGGAAGTTTAAAATTACAAGATAGTGCAGAAGTTGCAAAACGACCTTTAGATTGTTTGTTGTACCAGGTTGTAACATCAGAAAGAAAATATAAAACCCATTTTGAAAGTTTATCAACTGCAAGAATAGTGGGGTTTAAAGTTCCTGAAACTATTGCTTTGGCAACATCTATTGATGAAGTTTTTGATTTTGTAAATTATTGGGACGTAAAACGTCGTGAATTGCCCTATGAAACTGACGGTGTCGTTATAAAAGTAAATAATTTACAACAGCAAGAGGAGTTAGGTTATACAGCAAAATCCCCAAGATGGGCAATTGCGTACAAATTTAAAGCAGATCAAGTCTCAACTATTTTAAACGAAATTACGTATCAAGTTGGTAGAACTGGCGCAATAACTCCTGTTGCAAACTTAGAACCTGTACAATTGGCAGGAACTACTGTTAAACGCGCTTCTTTGCACAACGCAGATCAAATCGAAAAATTAGATATTAGAGTAGGAGATACTGTTTTTGTAGAAAAAGGTGGAGAAATTATTCCAAAAATAATTGCTGTTAATTTTACAAAACGCTTAGAAAATTCTGAACCCACAAAATACGCAACAAATTGCCCTGAATGTAACTCAGAATTGATTAGAACAGAAGGTGACGCAAAGCATTATTGTCCTAACGAATTTGGTTGCGCACCGCAAATAACAGGAAGAATTCAGCATTTTATTAGTAGAAAAGCAATGGATATTGAGGGTTTAGGGGGCGAAACTGTTGATTTATTGCGCAAAGAAGGATTCATAGAAAACTATGCAGATTTGTACGATTTAAAAGTTGAGCAAGTAATTCCGTTAGAAAGAATGGCAGAAAAGTCTGCGCAAAACATGATTGATGGTATTATAAAATCAAAAAACATCCCTTTTGAAAAAGTGTTATTTGCCCTTGGTATTCGTTTTGTGGGAGAAACTGTAGCTAAAAAACTGGCAAAACATTTTAAATCGATTGATAAATTAATGACTTCAGATTTTGAAACCCTTATTACTGTTGATGAAATTGGTGATAGAATCGCGCAAAGTATTATCGAGTTTTCATCAAATTTAGGAAATATTCAACTGGTAAATCGTTTAAAATCTCACGGACTACAATTAGAGGTTTCTGCTAAAAGTTTAGAAAATCAGACAAATAAATTAGAAGGGCAAGTTTTTGTGGTTTCAGGCATCTTTTATCAAATGAGTAGAGAAGAACTCAAAAAAGCAATTGAAGATAATGGTGGTAAAGTTAGTTCCTCAATTTCTAAAAAGACAAATTTCATTATTGCCGGCGATAATATGGGCCCAAGTAAATTAACAAAAGCCCAAGATTTAGGTGTTCAAATAATTTCGGAACAAGAATTTATAGACAAGTTAAGCTAGCTTTTATTAATATTGAATAAAAATTTAGATTTGAAAAAATTCTCATACCTATATATAGTATTAATTTCTATCGCTACTTTTTCACAAAAAAGAGCAATAGACTCTTTGCCTAAAAACTTAGAAGACTATGTTTTTGTTAAACCAGGAGATACTTTAACAATTCAATTAAATGAATTCTCAATAATACCAAAGCAAAAGTTTAAGTCAAAAGAAGACATTCGTTATTATTTATGGTTTCGCAAAAAAGTAATTAAAGTATATCCATATGCAAAATTGGCTTCAGAAAGATTAGATACATTAAATAATAGGCTAGATAAGATACAATCTAACAGTAAAAGAAGAAAATATACAAAATTAATTCAGAAATACATAGAAGGCGAGTTCACCGATCAAATCAAAAAACTAACAAGAACAGAAGGTCGCATTTTAATTAAACTCATTCATCGACAAACAGGAAAAACTGCTTTTAATAATATAAAAGGATTAAGAAGTGGTTGGAAAGCTTTTTGGTATAACACAACAGCAAACGTATTTAAGCTTTCTTTAAAAGACGAATACAATCCAGAATCTGTTAATGAAGATTATTTAATAGAAGACATTTTACTAAGGGCTTTTCAAGACGGCCTTTTAAAGAAACAAGCATCAAGATTAAGCTTTGATTTCCAGAATGCAATTGCAAAGAGAAAAGCAGAAATCAATGTAGAGAAATATAAAAAGATGTTTGTAAAGCAGAAAAAGAAGAACGACAAAAAAAAGAAAACTACAAACTAGACTTATTTTTTTGCTTGATTGTTCTTTTTTTGAAGTATCTGGGTTGTTTCGGAGTTGCAATTAGGATAATATTTATAGATGCAAGAGAGCGCTTTTAGTATAAGAAAGAGATAGTCTTTTTATTTTTATAATAGTATGCTATTTTAAACTTTAGTGCGTTGTTTTTAGATTTCAAAAGAAATTGATACCTTGAATACTTATGTCTCAGATACTATTTTTAGGTTAAAACTTTCAACATTTATGTGAGCTTTCTTTAGTTTAAGTTGTTAAAACAAGAATTAAAACCAAATATTTATCTTTAAAATTGTCACTTTATGCTTGTGGGCAATGTAATTTTATTTTTATAAGACAGTTATTAAAGTTGATTTATTTGGTGAAGATTATTTAATTTTAAAAAACATTTCCTTAATTTTATTTAGTTAAATAGTTCAATTTAATTGGATTAGGTTTTGTTTTCAAAATAATTTTCAAAAAAGGTTTCAAAACAGTTGTAGGATTAAAAAGAGGGTGTATATTTGCACCCGCTAACGCAAATATTAGTGTGTTGGTAAGTTCATTGATGTTTGATAATTGGATTA
>Ga0209284_10000745_pt1 | contig 52775 bp, 48 predicted proteins | sample FRY03_FD_187211 | JGI IMG/M metagenome (GOLD analysis project Ga0209284, IMG submission 187211) | Freshwater microbial communities from Lake Fryxell liftoff mats and glacier meltwater in Antarctica - FRY-03 (SPAdes) (version 2) | ecosystem: Environmental > Aquatic > Freshwater > Ice > Glacier...
GGACGGTGTTGGAAGCAACTTGCTTGGTGACGGCGCTACGCGCGGGGCGAAGCTCACAACACAGACCCCATTCACCCAGTGAAAATCAATATTTCAGCTTGACGCAATTTTTCAGAGAAGTGTGCAACTGCTTGACAAAATCTCATAAAGTCATTGTCACTGTTAATTTGTCAGCCAGTTGCATCCTGACCCTCGTTGATGTTTTTCAAATTCAGATTGATTTCGAACATGCGCTTTTTTTCTGTCGTTGTTTCGACATCCCAAACTTCGTCCTGGCTATCCCAATTTCCCTGATCCCACGGCGGCATTGAAGGCGGTCGATTGATGTTGAGGTGGACTGCACGGCATTAAAAAATCATTTCCAATGTCGCGGGGCGCGATTTTCACCAGGAATTTCGATGGGAGTCGAGATAAATCGCACCGCGACAGATAAATCGCCCCACCTGCCTCTTTTGCCTGACGGGCAGCTCGTCAAGCCATGCAAAAAGGCCTTTCTAAGCTGACACCAGAGTCTTCTGAGACGACCTCAGAGTCTTCTGAAACGACCTCAGAGTCTTCTGAGACGACCTCAGAGTCTTCTGAAACGACCTCAGAGTCTTCTGAGACGACCTCAGAGTCTTCTGAGGCGACCTCAGAGTCTTCTGAAACGACCTCAGAGTCTTCTGAGATGACCTCAGACGGCTATTTTTCGGGCTCATGCAGTGACGTGATCGTTCATTATCAATGGTTTAAGTCACTGATACCCCCGCCGTGATGCTCGCAACGAAGGCTGGCCCCCACTGCCGCGAAGGGATCAAGATCATCCCTCTCCTCACAGATCATCCAGCGGGCTGGTGATCTCCCCGCGCATCGCCCGAGCTAGCTCTGTGTAGATCTCCGTCGTGCGCACATCCGAGTGGCCGAGGAGCTGCTGGATGCTACGGATGTCCACCCCACGCAGGATCAGGTGCGTGGCAAATGAGTGCCGCAGGGTGTGTGCCGTGACACGCTTCGGGATGGCGGTGAGCTTTACCACGCGGGCGATCTCCCGGTTGATCATGATGTCATGGATGTGGTGCCGCCCCCGCCCGTAGGCGCGCTGGCCAGAGCGCGGGCTGCCGTCACGCTCCTTGTCCTCCCAGATCTTCGCGGAGGGTAGGAACCAAAACCACGGCCAGCTTTCCGCCGCGCTGGGGTTTTTCACCGCCATCGCATGCGGCAGGTGGACGCCGGGCACACCCTCACGCCTGTCCGCCTCAAAAAGCGCCCGCACCCGGCCCAGATGCTCCTCAATGGGCTGCCGCAGGCTATGCGGCAGGGTCAAAACACGGTCTTTATCGCCCTTTCCACCGCGCACCTCCAGTTTACCGCCTTTCACATCTACATCCTTGATGCGCAGCTTTTGCACCTCTGCCACGCGCAGCCCGCAGCCGTAGAGCAGCTTGATCGCCAGCCCGGCATCCCCCTTCACCCCGCTGAGCAGGGTTTTGACTTCCTCCACGCTCAGCACCACGGGCAGGTTCTTTTTCCGGCTTGCACGCATGGCGTCGATGCCCTCCAACGGCAGCTCCAACACTTCACGATAAAGAAAAATGAGCGCGTTGAGCGCCTGATTCTGGGTAGCGGCAGCGACATCCCGGTTCACCGCTAAATGAGTCAAAAACGCCTCCACCTCCGCTGCCCCCATCTCCGTCGGGTGGCGCACCTGGCCGCTGACCTCTTTATGAAAAAGTACATACCGTTTGTACCATCCTACATAGCCAAGCTCTGTCTGCCGCGAGTAATGGCGGAAGCGCATCACACCAATGATTCGCTGCTCCAGGGTCGGGCCAGACGTTGGAATATTCACACAACCTTTTTAGACCCTTATTTGCTCTCAGGTCAACATCTATGTTGCTTTACGCGCAAATGGGCACAAACGAATACCCCATGAGCGATCAACCCCGTACTTTTCCGACATCCTTGTTAAAGATAGCGTTGCTCTCAAACACTCTTTACTGTTAAATGTTCAAACTGTTCGCCGAACTAACGGAGCCGAGGCCACACATCGTGAATGCATGAAGTTCGGACTATCATCACCGCAGGGCGACCTTCCGATGTGGGGAGGTCTGATTGTTGTGTTGCTGATCTTCTCAATTCACGTCATTGGCCTCCTGATCGCACTTCTTGGGCTTGATCCTTGGGGCCAACCGTTGAACTACCAGGCCTCGTATCGGCAGTATGAAGAAGCGCGGCGGTATTTTACTCAGTTTGAGGGGCCTTCTTATGAACGCCGCCGCGATGGACGCCAGCCATCGGATTTAGAACTTCGCGACGAACTCGTTGGACTCCGAAAGGCTTACACGAAGCTCGCTTATGACAAACTCTTCGCAGGGCGCACCATTCATGGCTTGATTGATGAGCTTCCAATAGTCTGGCTTATTTCGATCTCATGCATTTGCATCTTCATTTCTCTTTTCACCAGCATGTTTGGTGCCCACCTCCTTCGGTGTTTGTGATCAATTCATAGATGCCATGAATCGCCCATCCAACGACAATCCAACGGCGAACAAAACGCGGATGGCAACCCCCACTAGCCCCTTTGTTTTCGATGATCTACCGTAACTCAACATCAACCCCGCGATCAACGCTGGCCCCCGCTAGTGGGGTTGCCATCGCTTGAACGTTCGGCGGAAAAACCTTACCACTACAAATACCATGGCATACCAATACCCGCTTAAAGGCACCGACGAGCAGACCAAGCTGACTGTCTGGAAGAAAGGCACTCCCATCGACAAGTATGATTCCGCGATTTGGCGGCGAGATACTTGCGGACATGCGATGAAGTATTCCGAGCACGGTAACACCGAATCCGAATTTGGGTGGGAGATTGACCACATCAAGCCTTCTGCAAAGGATGGCCCAAATACGTTTGAGAATCTTCAACCTCTTTTCTGGGAGACCAACCGATCCAAGGGCGACCAATGGCCTTGGGATTGCTCGATGCGTTAGCGCGCGAATCCACATGACACAATGAATTTAGAGATTCCACCTTCCTTGCCTTTAATTGGTTCGACATACAGTCCCATCCCGAGAAGCGTCTTATACAGGCGCTCGTTTCGGGCGAGATGGTCCATGTGGAGCGGCGGCTCGTCAAAAATAGAAGGCCGAACAAGGCGCGGCACATCAACAGAAGGGGCCGCTGTGTTTTCTTTAGTTTCTTTCATAATTCGTTCATTTATCGGTGTTTGCGGGGCCGCGCTCTCGCCCCCCTGTGAGTGCGCTTGGACGTTCGCCGAACTAACGGAGCCGAGGCCACACATCGTGAATGCATGAAGTTCGGACTATCATCACCGCAGGGCGACCTTCCGATGTGGGGAGGTCTGATTGTTGTGTTGCTGATCTTCTCAATTCACGTCATTGGCCTCCTGATCGCACTTCTTGGGCTTGATCCTTGGGGCCAACCGTTGAACTACCAGGCCTCGTATCGGCAGTATGAAGAAGCGCGGCGGTATTTTACTCAGTTTGAGGGGCCTTCTTATGAACGCCGCCGCGATGGACGCCAGCCATCGGATTTAGAACTTCGCGACGAACTCGTTGGACTCCGAAAGGCTTACACGAAGCTCGCTTATGACAAACTCTTCGCAGGGCGCACCATTCATGGCTTGATTGATGAGCTTCCAATAGTCTGGCTTATTTCGATCTCATGCATTTGCATCTTCATTTCTCTTTTCACCAGCATGTTTGGTGCCCACCTCCTTCGGTGTTTGTGATCAATTCATAGATGCCATGAATCGCCCATCCAACGACAATCCAACGGCGAACAAAACGCGGATGGCAACCCCCACTAGCCCCTTTGTTTTCGATGATCTACCGTAACTCAACATCAACCCCGCGATCAACGCTGGCCCCCGCTAGTGGGGTTGCCATCGCTTGAACGTTCGCCAGAGACATAATGTGCCACTTCCTCACCATTTCTGTCCCATCGCCTTCGGTGCCAGAGGTTCCGGAGCACTTGCGGCGTGAGATACATTTTAGCGAGCAACTGAACAGATCGGTGACCAAGCACACGCCTCCCAATTGGACGTCTTTCGTCGCTACATCTGGGGGTTGTTCGTGCGATTTCTATCGTGCAGGAGATGATTCCTCCGCAGGCGAATCAAAACGGATCTCCAAGTATCGGAAGCAAGGATGGTCGGAGGCAAAGATTCAGAGAGTGATCGAGAGTCGGGCGACAGCCACAATAAGATCGGCAGGATTACGGGACGATGTCGTCGGCATGGTTGCCGAATTCACTCACGCATTTGGACAGATTCGCCTTTCGTTGCACTGGTATTCAGGCGATACCGAGACCGAGAGCTTTTCCCTCAATGTTTCCGGTCAGGTTCTGTTGGCGGATTTTAAGTGCGATCCGACAATCCTCAAAGAAGAGTCCACGCTAACAATCAAAGAGGCGAACAAGACGAGACACAGCAACCACCACTAGCCGCCCTGTTTCCATGCACAAGCGTAACTCCAAACCTAACCCCGTGATCGACGCTCGCCCTCGCTAGTGGTGGTGCGTGCTCTTTGACGTTCGCCTAACCATCCAACACCAATCACAAGTCACCATGTCAACCTATACTGGCCTCTATGTTCAGCGACTCAGCGACGGAACGATATTTAACGTCCAAGTTCGAGATCCTAGTGATCATGAGTCTGGGTTGACTCCCGAAGATTATGAGGCCAAAGGCATACTTCCTCCCATAGACCAACTGCCCACCAAATGAACAGAGCGGCGAAGAACTATTTGGTAGCGGCAGATTTTACTGTCGTCGCTGCCGCCGCTGGATTTGGTCTTCAGAATCAGCATTGCTTCCATTTTTCCCCCGCAGTTTATGGTGTGGTGTCACTTTGTGCCTTCACGCTCGGCACCGTTGGAAGGCTAGGCTTCCACAACATGACTTGGGGAGGAGCTTCTTCACATGAGAAGCTCGATTTTAGGCTCTTTCTCCTCTTCTATTTCATCGGTTTAGCTGCCGGGATCGCCGCTCTAAAGACCGAGCCAGAGAGCCAAAACGCGGCGAACAAAACGCGTGAAACGGGGTCAGTGTGCAACTTCTTGACAAAATCTCATAAAGTCATTGTCACTGTTAATTTGTCAGCCAGTTGCATCCTGACCCCCATTTACAAGAAATGATGCTCGCCAATGTCGCCATTCCGTCGTTTCTGCCACACAGCTTGGCGACGCTAATTGGTATATTCGTCATAGCAGGAATCGAAGGATGGTTCGTAATGCGCGTTTTACGGCTGGGATACGCCGAGTCATACATGCACGCACTGAACGCCAACTGGAAGTCCACAATCGCCGGTATTCCTTTCGCTTGGCTCCTTTGGATAGCAGGTCTGATTCCTATTTCGATGGGTTTGTCAGCAGTTGGAATCAAATCGCACCCGGCAGTGATTTCGACTGTGATGCAGACCGCGATTTTTGGCGGGATGATGCCTACAGAATGGATGAACGTCGGTAGCGCAGCCGCGTGGATCATCATGTTGGTTCCGTTCTGGATGGGAAACGGGGTCAGTGTGCAACTGCTTGACAAAATATCATAAAGTCATTGTCACTGTTAATTTGTCAGCCAGTTGCATCCTGACCCCCATTTACGGCGGTGGGAGCATGAGGTCTTTTACCGCGAGCTGAAACTGCAAGTGGCACAAGGCGACCTATTGCAAAGCCACACCCCTGAGACAGCCGTGCAGGAGACCGCCGCGCTGCTTATGGCCTGTGCGCTGGTCGCGCAGGAGCGGCTGGCCGTAGCGGCCGAAGTTGGCGGCGAAGTGGAGGCCGCCGGAGCTGTGCGCATCAGCCTGAGCATCTGCCTGGAGCACATGCAGGCGTTGTGGATCGTGTGGAGCGCCGCGCAAGGACTCATGGACCAAGCGGCGCAACGCGAGCTAGTGCGCCGAGTGCGACAACAGATCGCGGCCTGTGCCCTGCCGCCGAGAAGACCGAGGAGTTGTGATCGTAAAGTGCGTCAACCCATCAAAAAGTGGCCGCGTATGATCTCGCCCACTTCATCCACCTCGCCCTCTATGTATGAAGTCACCATCATTGCTTAACGGCATTGGGGCTAAAGCCGCCCCGTCTCTGCCTCTTCAGGCTCCATCTCCCAGTCTCCCCCTCTCCAAGTCTCCGCACATCGCGCATCCCCCTCTCTTCCCCATGCTCTCCCTCATCCTCACCCATCCCGGCGGCTCGCATAAGGACGAACTCCTCGCCTGCGCCCTCCTCGCCGCCGTACACCACGTCCCCATCGTGCGGCGCGAGCCCACCGCCGCTGATCTCGCCGATCCCAGCATCGCCGTCGTCGATGTCGGCGGCGAGCACGCCCCCGAGCGGCACAACTTCGACCACCATCAGTTCCCTGCCGACCACCCACCCGTCTGCGCGCTCAGCCTCGTGCTGCAGCATCTCGGTGTGTATGAAGACGCCCGCCAGTTCTGCGACTGGCTGGAGCCCGCCGAGTGGTTCGACACCCGTGGCCCGAACGTCACCGCCCGCTGGCTCGGGGTGGACCGCCGCGCCCTAAGCAAGCTCTCCTCCCCCATCGACATCACCCTCCTCCGGCGTTTCGCCAAAGTACAGCGCCTCCAGCCCGGCGAGCCGCTGTGGGAAATCCTCAGCTACATCGGCCAGGACCTCCTCGACTACCTGCGCGATCTCCGCAGCCACATCGACTACGTCGCCCAGCACGCCGAACTCTGGACCCTCGACGACCACGAAGTCCTCTTCCTCCCCCGCACCGATCCCCTGCCTGACGATCCCGGTGCAGGCATCGGCCGCTACCTGGAGAGCATCGGCAAGAACAACAGCATCGCCGCCCTCATCTATCCCGACCGCCGCGGCAGCGGCTACGGCCTCTCCCGCCACAACGACGACCCGCGCTACGACTTCACCCGCATCGAAACGCAGCCCGACGTCCACTTCACCCACGCCCGTGGCTTCGTCGCCAAAACCTCCGCCGCAGACACTGCCCGCGTCCGGGAACTCCTGGGTTTAGCCCGGGTGTAGGGGATATGGAGCGCCGACGAGTCGTCGGCTTGGGCTTTTTTAATGGCGATGAAGAGAACGAAGAACCAGGAACAGGAGGAACTCAAAGCGTGCGCGCTGTGTTGCGTCAACGATTCGGGTCTTCTCGGGAGGCAGCGTCAGCCCGGCTTTGCTCATCCCTGCGCGCACTTGCTCCAGGGCTTCTTCAGCCTCGGCTTGGGTCTTGCATAAAATCACAGCCGAGCGGAGCGAGACAGCCAGCTAGCAGGCTGCCCGCGCGAGCGGGTGAGGGCCGTGGGGCGGCCCGAAGCAACGGAGTCTGCGTAGCGGCTCATTTCTCTTCCTTGCGTGACCATTTGGTGGTCGAGTGGGTCAAGATAGATGTTCGCCAGCAGTGGGCTTATCACGGCTCCTTGCGGTATCCCCTGCTCCGTTGGTGTCCAGCCTTGCGTGGTCGCCATGACGCCTTGTCTGAGCATCTTTTCCAATAACCCCAGCACTCGACTGTCGCTGCTCTTGTCTCGGACTCGATCCATGAGCTGGGCGTGCGGGATATTATCAAAGTAGCCTTTGATGTCGGCACCTTGTTGCAGCTTTCCCGAAGACTTAGACTTTCACTTGTTGGTATCATGCTTTCATAGGCGCACGGGGCGCGGACGCCCTCGTCCGCTTTCGTATGACGCCAGGATGGCGTCACTCCTTGCTCCGCAACAGGAGCCTCCTCCTGCCAGGCTCCTCCCGCGGAGCGAGAGGGCTACTGTACTACCACCGCAGCTCGTTGAGGGAGCGCGAGTATGGCGTAGCCTACTCGCCACTTTCCGCGCTCACAGCACCGCGTCGTCCACGGCTCTCATTGCTGGTGGTAGAGATGCCTCGCACGCCGCAGGAAAGCCAAGCGAGTTAAAAAAACGCGCACCTATCTTACCGTCTCAGTGCATTGATCAGTACCCGCGCTACTTCGGACGGGCTAAAGCCCGAACTACGAACCATGAAGCGGGTGAAATGGGGCTGGCGTGGGCGGGGGAGGCTTTTCATGATAGCGGCTGCCATGACCCTCCGTCTTTTCACTGCGTTCGCCCTCGCTTCATCGTCCCTGCACGCTGCCGATACCTATTTCCCGCCGCCGGACAGCGCAGGGGGCTGGCGCGAGGCGAAGACCACGCAGGCTTGCCGCGAGCATGCGGGCATGGATTTGTCGAAGCTCGAACCCGCTTACACCATCACGGAGCGTTCCACCGGCAACGGCGGCCTGCTGGTGGTGCGTCGCGGTCACCTGTGTTTTGAGCGCTACTTTGGCCGCGCCAGCCGCAACGCGAACCCGGACATGGCCTCCACGGGCAAGGCGTTTTGCAGCATCGCCTGCGGGATCATGCTGAGCGAGTTCAAGGACAAGATCCCCGCTGGACTCGACACGAAAGTTTTTACCGAGCCGTTTCTGCCGCAAGCCTTGCCGCTGAATGATCCGCGCAAGGCGCAGATCACACTGGGCCAGCTCCTCTGCATGACGGCAGGTTATTGGGGCGAAGGTCAGACGCCCACGGGCTATGTGAAGGGCGATCCGAAACCGCAGGCACTGAAGCCGGTCAAAGGCCAGGACATCCGCAACCTCGACGAGTCATCGCTGCAAGTGCCGCTGTGGTGCGATCCCGGCGCAGGTTATTCGTATTCCTCCCCTTCCCCGCACATCGCCAGCATCGTGCTGCGGAACGTGAGTGGCATGGAGCTGAAAGACTTCATTCATGAGCGTCTCGCCAAGCCGCAGGGCTGGGGCGAGTGGGATTACTGCCGGCATCGGGGTGATTTCGTCATGCCGCACGCGAATGGCGCGGGCAGCACCGCGTTGCATGCCACGGATGCCGTGCGCTTCGGCTACTGCCTCGCCCATGACGGCCAATGGCAGGACCAGCAGCTTGTGCCAGCGGACTACATTAAGAAATGCCAGACGTGGTCGCCTTACAACCCGCATACGCCCTTCAGCCTGCAATGGGAGCACAACGCCGACGGCCATGTCGCCGGAGCGCCGCGTGATGCCTTCTGGAAAAGCGGCGCAGGCGGCTTCTGCCTCTACGTCGTGCCCTCGCTCGATCTGGTGATCTACAAACTCGGCGGCAAGGACCAGCAGTACGATCCCACGCTCACCCGCATTCCCCAGCCCGAGCAGAAGCATGATCGCGACAACTGGCAGCCCATTCCCGGCAATGCCTTCAAGGAAGGATCTTCCGCCGCTTCGCTTGGTCGTGTGCTGGAGATGGTGTGCGCGGCGGTGCGGGTGGAGTAGCTGCAAAGCGATGTGGTCCGCACACTCCGTGTGCGGCTTCATCCTCCGCTTGCAGCGGCAGCACCGCACATGGAATGTGCGGACCACTTCACACTGAGCCTGCGTTAACGTAAACTGCTAACGCCGCCTTCTAGCTGGAACAACCGCGCCACCTCCGCATCGCTCAGCGCTCGGTCAAACACGGCGAGATCATCCTGATGGCCCACATACGAGGCACCGAGTACCAGCGCCACGCTGGCCGGGTCCCAGCCGAAACGCAGATCCCAGTTCTCGATGCGGCCTTGCAGCTTGCCATTGATGAAGAGGCTGCCGCTGGGCTGCGCCGTCTGGCTGTTCACGTTGGCAAGCGTGAAGGCCACATGCGTCCAGGTATCGCGGGTGAAGGGCGCTTTTGCCACATCCACCGCAGGGCGTTTGGCGGCGGGGATTTCAGCCCACTGCACGTTCGTGGGGTTCCAAATCTCAAACAGCGGGCGGATGGCGTAGCGGAAGATGCGCGGTGTTTCATCCTTGGACCACTCCAGAAAGATGAAGCCCTTTTTGCCGTCATCTCCCACGATCTGTACGGGATCGCAGTAGCCCGGCTCCAGATCCTCATCCGGCGTCAGTTTCAGCCAAACCGACACGGTAGCGCTCCAGTTCTGTTCATTGTAACCGAGCATGTTCACGCCACTGAACTGTGGCCGAGTGGCACCCTTTTTGGGGAAATGCACACAGCCGCCGAACTTCCCGCCTGCCACCAGTTTCACATCGTCATTGGGCACGCAGGGCAACAGTTCCTTCCCCTTCTTGATCATCGCCGTCTTGTCGCCCTTGCTGAAATCAGCGTTCAGGCCGGAGTCAAAGGGGGCATGGAAGACCAGGGCGGACTTGAGTGCATCCTGGGCCAGGACCGGCGTGGCGAGGGAGAGAAGGAAAACGAGCGGTTTCATCATGGCGTGGATCATGTTGACTCATACGTCGCCGCCGGGCGTTCCTTCATCATCCGCCACCGTGGCGCATGAACAATACTGGCGCTCACCGGTTGCCAGCGCCGTCTCTCCGGTCTATCTCGGCGCGTGGAAGACACTGACTACAAAGTAAAACTGGATATTTTTGAGGGCCCGCTGGACCTGCTGCTCTACCTCATCAAAAAAGAGGAGATCGACATTTACAATGTGTCGCTGGAGCGCATCACGCGGCAGTACCTCGATTACATCGACACGTTCAAGGCGCTAAACATCGAGCTGGCCAGCGAGTTCATCGTGATGGCGGCCAATTTGATGTACATCAAGAGCCGCGAGCTGCTGCCGCAGGCCGTGCAGCCGCCGGAGGAGGATACCGACGAGAGCGATCCGCGCTGGGATCTGATCCGCCAGCTCGTCGAGTACAAGAGGTTCAAAGAGGCCGCCCAGTTCCTCGGCGTGCAGGAGGTGAAGGGCGATGAACTCTTTGTCACCACGCCCGAACTGCCCGATCTGGAGGCTCCCATCGAGACGCTGGGCCAGGTGGGCATTTTTGACCTGATCCGCGCCTTCCAGCGCATCCTGAAGCGCTTCGAAAACACCAGCGACTTCCGCGAGATCGTCAATGACCGCTACACCGTGGCCGACAAGATCGAGTACCTGCTCGAGATCATCCCGGCAGGCGCGCGGGTGAAGTTCGAATCGCTCTTCAGTGACGCAGCCAGCCGTGGCGAGGTGATCGTCACCTTCCTGGCGATGCTGGAGCTGATCAAACTCCACCACCTGCAAGTCGAGCAGGAGCAGTTGCTCGGCGAGATCATGGTGGTGCGGCCGGAGATGTGAGTCACTTCCCCTTCGCCACCGCATTCACCACGGGCGGCGGAGGATCCACGCGACTGAGCTGCGTGGTGGTGCCCAGCGCCCAGAACAGCCCGCCGATGCAGCCGATCAGGGCAAACGCCGCCAGCACGGTCCAGAGGCCGGGGAGGAGTGGTTTGCGAAATCTGCGGCGTCTTGCCATCAGGAAATGTGACACGGCTTGCCGCACTCTGCCAGTGCGGCTATCATCAAAGATGCTTTCCTGGTTCCAAAACGACCGCTTCCCCCTCTATCTGGCCCCCATGGCCGGGGTGACGGACGTGATCTTCCGCCATTTGTGCAAAGAGCAGGGCGCAGATGTGATGATGACGGAGTTCGTCAGTGCCGAAGGCATTCTCCAGCGCGACGACCGCACGCGGCACTACACCGACTTCGACGACACCCAGCGCCCGCTCGGCGTGCAGTTGTTCGGCTCCGATGGCGTGCGCATGGGCGAGGCGGCGCGGAAAATCATCGACTGGAAGCAGCCTGATTTTATCGACATCAATTTCGGCTGCCCAGTGAACAAAGTGGTTTCAAAAAATGGCGGCTCTTCCCTGCTCAAAGACTGCCCGCTGCTCGCCAGCGTGGCGCGGGAGGTCGCCAAGGCGGTGCCAATTCCCGTCACCGCCAAAATGCGCATCGGCTGGGACGCCAGTAGCGTCAATGCCATCGAAGTGGCCCGCATTCTCGAAGACTGCGGCATGCAGGCCATCGCCGTGCATGGCCGCACGCGGGCACAAGGCTACACCGGCCTCGCCGACTGGGATGTCATCGGTCAGGTGGCGGATGCAGTGAAAATTCCCGTCATTGGCAATGGCGACATCGCCAGCGGCCTCGACGTGGAGGTGCGCCGGGCACAGACGAACGTCAAAGGCATCATGATCGGCCGCGCCGCCATGGCGAACCCCTGGGTGTTCAAGGAAGCCAAGCATTACCTCGCCACCGGCACCCATGCCCCCCACGCCAGCGTCGAGGAGCGTTTCAACTTCATGCGCCGTCACTGCAAGCTGGCCATCGAGCGCAATGTGCGCATGGAAGAGCTGCAAACGATGCGCGCCATGCGCAATCGTCTGATGAACTACACCAAGTCCATCCCCGGCGGCAAATGGCTGCGCCAGCGCTTCTCACAGATCGGCAGTGTGATGGAGCTGGAGGACATTTTCGCCGCGTATCTTGAGCATCAAACCGCGCTGGGCCACGAGCATGCCGGCCTGCCGGTTTGACATCACCAGCTTGTAGGGAAACTGTTTTTACGCCACTTTGAAAGGTGAATTGAAACGTCTTGACAGCCTCATAAATCCAGGCCACCCTTCTCTGGCGACGCCAGAGAAGGGTGGCCTGGATTTATGAGGTAAAAATTCAAAATTCATTTCATGATTTAAAAATGAATGCGTTTATGGTTGTCATTAGCTAGGTGAAATTGCTGCCAATTGATCTTTTAATTTATGTCACAGTCCGTTGAACTTTACACGCAGGTCAGTTCATTTGAACCGCTGCTGCCAAGCACCAAGCGAGAAGAACTGGCCGAACTGACATGCCACATCTTGCGGGAGGCCGGACATTTGGGCGGATTGCTGCCTGCGGTCATTGTGCGCGAGCGCATTTCCCAACTCGTCCGAGAAATGAACAGCTATTACTCAAATCTCATCGAAGGCCACAAAACCTACCCACCGGATATTGAGAAGGCATTAAACGAAAATTTTTCCGACCAACCACTCAAGCGTACTAACCAACATCTCGCTCGTGCGCACATTCAGGTGGAGGAAGTGATGATCCAACATTTGGAGGCGAATACGGCCCTCGACATCCATCACCCGGATTTCGTTTGCTGGCTACATCGTGAATTTTATCAACGGCTGCCCGCTGATCTTCAAACGGGTCAGAAAATGGACAGCAGCAACTATCAAATCGCCATTGGTGGTTTCAGAGATTACGAGGTCCGCATCGCCGCCCACCAACCGCCGCATTTTGGCGCTGTGCCAGATTTCATGCGCCGCTTCGGTGAATTTTATGGCAGTCGTCGCATCCTGGCCACGAATCAATTGATCGCACTCGCGGCAGCACATCAGCGCCTGGCGTGGATTCATCCCTTCGGAGATGGCAACGGGAGAGTCACCCGCCTGCACACGCACGCTTGGTTGCATCGCTGCAAAGTTAGCGCGTTTGGCTTATGGACCATCTCCCGCGCTCTTGCCCGCCAACGAGAGGAGTACTACCATCGCTTGAACGCTGCGGACAGTACCCGCCTCAATGATTTCGACGGGCGGGGCAACCTCTCCGATCAAGGGCTGGCTGACTTTTGTGTATTCTTCCTCAAAAGCATGCTGGATCAAATTCAGTTCATGTCCGCCTTGCTGGATCTACCAAATCTCACCCGCAGGATTGAAGCACATCTGCATGTCGCGCATGCCAACTGGAGCCTCCCGCAGCGTGAACAAGTGGCACGATTGCTCAAAGCCGCTTTGATCGAGGGAACCGTCGATCGCGGTGCTGTACCGCTGATCATTGGACGCAAAGTCACCTCTGCCAGCGCCATTATCCGGCTGGCTATTGAGGCTGGTTTAATTGACTCCACCAGTCCGACAAAGGGCTCCCTCAGCCTTGTCTTCGACTCCAACGTGCTCGACAGCTACTTCCCCAAACTTTTCCAAGATCTCCCCCTCGCATGACATTCGCCAATCCCTGGTTCATCGCCGCCCTCGTGGGCGTGCTCGGTGTATTTCACCTCGAAATCATCGCCACCTTTCTCAATCTCGCGCAGTTTCGCCATGCGCTGCCGCAGCGGTTGAAGGAGATTTTTTCCGCTGAAACGGTGCAGAAGGCGGGGGAGTATGCCAGCCAGTCGGCCAAGCTCGATCTGCTGCGCAGCACGGCCTCGGTGGCGGTGCTGATCGCGTTTTGGTGGGCCGGTGGTTTCGGCTGGTTGGAGCGCACGAGTGCGGCCTGGGGCTGGAGTGAAATCAAAACGGGCGTCGGCGTGATCGGCCTGCTGATACTCGTGCAAAACGTGCTGTCCCTGCCCTTCGACGCCTGGGACACCTTCAAGATCGAAACCGAGTACGGCTTTAACCGCACCACGCCGGGCACTTTCATCAAAGACCGCCTCAAAGGGCTGCTGCTGACGGCCTTGCTCGGCGGACCGCTGCTGGCGCTGATCCTGTGGTTCTTCCAGACGCAGGCGCATGCGGTGCTCTACACCTGGCTCACGGTGGCGGGATTCAGCATCGTCATGGCCTGGGTTTCGCCACGGCTGCTGATGCCGTTGTTCCTCAAATTCCAACCGCTGGCCGATGGCCCGCTGCGCGAGGCACTGCTGGCGCTGGCGGCACGCTTGAAGTTCCCAGTGGTCGATGTGTCAGTCGTGGATGGCTCACGCCGCTCCAGCAAGGCGAACGCGTTTCTCTCCGGCTTCGGTAAAAACAAGCGCATCGCCCTGTTCGACACCTTGATCGAAAAACACTCGCAGGCGGAGCTGGAGGCGATCCTCGCACATGAGATCGGCCATCACAAATGCCGCCATGTGCCGCAGCAGCTTGTGCTCGGGCTGCTGGAGAGCGGGCTGATGTTTTACCTGCTGCACGCGGCCTTGCAGTCGCCAGCCTTCTTCCATGCCTTTGGTGTAATCACCCAGCCGCTGGGACTGGGACTAGTGCTGTTCAGCATCATCTACCAGCCACTGAGTCTCCTGCTCGGCATGGCGAGCAGTGTCCTGAGCCGGAAGCACGAGTTCGAGGCCGATGCCTTTGCCAAATCTGCCTGTGGCAGTGAGCCGCTGATGGTCGGCCTGCAAAAACTCTCGCTCGACCACCTCACGCACCCGAATCCGCATGCCCTGACCGTGTGGCTGCATTACTCGCACCCGCCCATCGGCCAGCGGCTGGCCGCGCTGGAGGCGTGAACCGCCATATCAGCGTGGTTTCTTCGCACGTTTGATAAATGTGCGTGCGCTCCAGCGTAGGCTCTTCTAACCCCACTTAATATACCCATGAAAAGCACCCTGCGAGCTTCTCTCTTCACTCTCGCTATCACCTCCCTCAGCACGTTGGCCCCGGCCAATCCTGCGGCTCCGGCAGCACCTGCCGCCGCACCCGCTGCGACCACACCTGCCGTTGTGGCAGTAGCCGCCACCGCTGCGGGAGTCGATTTCACCCGCGATGTGCAGTCTATTTTCGAGAACAAATGCCTCGAATGCCACAACCCGAACAAGATCAAAGGCAAGCTGCTGATGGATTCGGCCGAAGCACTGCTCAAAGGTGGCGACACCGGCCCCGGTCTCGTGGCCGGGCAGCCTGACAAGAGCGAACTCATGAAGCGCATCGCCCTGCCTGCCGATCATGATGACATCATGCCACCGAAGGGCGACCCGCTCGCGCCAAAGGAGATTGATGTGCTCAAGCGCTGGATCGCCGAAGGTGCCAAGTGGCCGCAGGGCCTCGTGCTGAACTACAAAACCCCCGAGCAGCGCAAAGCCCTAGCCGAACTCCAGAAAAAGCTGCCTACCATTAAGCGCCTCGAAATTCTCCCTGAGCGCTACTCACTCGAAACCAAGCGTGACAGCCATCGCGTGATCGTGCTCGCCACGTTCCAGGACGCCACCACGAAAGATGTGACCGCCGTTTGTGATCTCAAAATCGCCGACAGCAAGATCGCCGCGCTCGATGGTCTCACCTTGAAGCCCGTCGCGGACGCTGGTGCCACTGAACTCATCGCCACCCTCGGCGGTCAGACCGCCAAAGCCCCTGTCACCGTCAAAGACGGCACCAAGGACCGCCTAATTTCGTTCCGCCTCGACTGCATGCCGGTCTTCATGCGCGGTGGTTGCAATCAAGGCGGCTGCCACGGTGCTGCTCGTGGCAAAGACGGCTTCCGCACCTCCCTCTTCGGCATGGACCCAGCCGGTGATTTTATCCGCATCACGCGTGAGATGCCCGGTCGCCGTATCAATCTGGCCATCCCCGAGGAAAGCGCCCTCATCGAAAAATCCGTGGGTGCCGTGCCGCATTCCGGCAACCAGTGCTTTGAACCCGATTCCACCTACAACAAGGCGTTGCTCGAATGGATCACCAACGGTGCGCAGGATGACAAGGCCGACGTCGCTAAAGTCACCGGCATCGAAGTCTTCCCCAGCCAGATCGTGATGGAGGGCAAAAATGGCACGCAGCAAATCACCGTCCGCGCCACTTTCTCCGACGGCACCGACCGCGACGTGACCAATCTCGCCTTGTTCATGTCAAACAACGACCCGACCGCGAGCATCGACAAAAACGGCCTCGTAACCTCCGGTGATCGTGGCGCGGCCTTCATGCTGGCCCGTTACGACGTGTACTCCGTCACCGCCCAGGTGCTCGTCATTCCTGACAAGCTGCAATACGAGCGCCCCAAACTGGCCGAGACCAATTACATCGACACCTTGGTCAACGAAAACCTGCACAAGCTGCGCATCCTGCCCTCCGAAATCTGCACGGATGATGAGTTCGTCCGCCGTGCGTTCATCGACATCGCCGGCGTGTTCCCACAGGCCGCCGAAATCAAGACCTTCATCGCCGACACCAGCCCCACCAAGCGCGCGGCGCTGGTGGACAGCCTGCTGGAGCGCAAGGAGTTCACCGAGCTGTGGGTGATGAAGTGGGCCGAATTGTTGCAGATCCGCTCCGCCATCAACAACAACCAGCCGCCCTTCTACAAAAACGCGCTGCTCTATTACAACTGGCTCTCCGAGCGCATCGGCAAAAACGTCCCGCTCAATGAGATCGTCGTCGAGCTTCTCTCCGCCACCGGCGGCACCGTCTCCAATCCGGCGGTGAATTTTTACCAGACCGAAATCGACCAGCTCAAGCTCACCGAAAACGTCGCCCAGGTCTTCATGGGCATGCGCATCCAGTGCGCGCAGTGCCACAATCATCCCTTTGATCGCTGGACCATGGATGACTACTACGGCTTCAAAGCATTCTTCGCTCAGATCGGTCGCAAGCAGACTGACGACCCGGCGGAAGTCATCGTCTTCAACAGCAAAGGCGGCGAATCGAAGCACTTCCTCACGCAAGCCGTGATGAAGCCCAAATTCCTCGGCGGCGAGACCCCCGAACTGCTGAAAAGCGAAGATCGCCGCAAGGTGCTAGCCGAATGGATGGCCTCACCACGCAATCCATTCTTTGCACGCAACATTGCCAACATCACCTGGGCGCATTTCAACGGTGCCGGTGTCGTCGAACCTGTGGATGACGTGCGCGTGTCCAATCCGCCTTCCAATCCGGAGTTGATCGCCGCCTTGGCCCAGCACCTGACCGATTATAAATACGACATGCGCAAATTCGTCCGCGACATCTGCAACTCGCAGACCTACCAACGCAGCACGAAGGTCAATGAGACCAACGCGGGCGACAACCGCAACTTCTCCCACGCCCAGGTCCGCAGGGTGCGCGCCGAAGTGCTGCTGGACGCCATCTCGCAGATCACCGAGACACCGAATAAATTCCAGGGCCTGCCGCTCGGTGCCCGTGCGGTGCAGATCGCCGATGGTGCTGTCTCAAACTACTTCCTCACCACCTTTGGCCGTGCCAAACGTGAATCCGTCTGCTCCTGCGAAGTGAAGATGGAGCCCACCCTCTCCCAGGCACTCCACCTCATGAACGGCGACGCCGTCAACGACCGCATCAAGCAGGGCCGCGTGGTCGCCAAGATGATTCAGGATAAAAAAAGCGACCGTGAAGTCGTGGAAGACCTCTTCCTTCGCGTCTTTGGCCGCATGCCCAAGGACAAAGAGTGGGCCGCCATGCAGCAGGCGATCGCCAGTGATCCGGGTGCCCGCCAAAACGTGTTGGAAGACCTCTTCTGGGCGCTGCTGAACTCGAAGGAGTTCTACTTCAACCATTGATCCTCGCGAATCTCCGGCGGGTGCGTTGAGCCAGTCTCAACCACCCGCTTTTTTCGTACGCTACTTGATCCCGGGCATCAACTTGGTGATCCAACGTGACAGCAGCAGTAGCACTACACCTGCGACACCTGCCGTGGTGACAACTTCCATGAAGCGCGCCGGCATTTGCGCCGTGGCATCGCCAGTGACCTCACCAGCGAGCAATCCGGCCAAAATATTGCCCAAAGCACTGCCCAGGAACCAGATGCCCATCATCTGACCGGTAAGCCGTGGTGGCGAAAGCTTGGTCACCGCGCTCAAACCGACGGGGCTGAGAAATAGCTCGCCCAGGGTGTGCATCAGCACCACGGACATCAGCCACGTCGGCCAAACCGGCCCTGTGTCCAGCGCACGCTGCGCCGCCAACGCCGCTACGGCAAAACCGATGGCCAGCATGAGGAGCGACCACGCCACCTTCGTAGCGAGCGCTGGTGCCACATTTCTGCGGGCCAGTTTCACCCATAGCGCGGCGATCACCGGAGCCAGACCGATGACCATCAGCGGATTCAACGATTGAAACCACCCGGCGGGAATCTCCCAGCCAAAAAGCTGCCGCTGAGTGAATCGTTCCGCAAAGAGGCTGAACGATGAGCCCGCCTGCTCAAATCCCGCCCAAAACAGCGCCGACGCCAGGAACAGCACCAAAATCACCACCAGCCGTTTTTTCTCCTCCAGATTCAAGCCAGCAAGGACAAAGGCCCAGAAAAAGAAGACCGCCGCGATCACCATGATCAACGACGCCGTCCATTTGGAAAGCCACATCACATCGAGCTGAATCAGCCCCGCCACACACAGCACGATGAAGACCAGCAGCAGCAGCATTCCTCCCCATAACAACGCCCACTCACGCCGCAGATTCTGCCCTGGATGCACCGTGCGCTCGCCATGACCCGCCAGTTTGTGCTGTGTCATCTTGAATTGCACCAAGCCGAGCAGCATGCCCGCCGCCGCTGCCATGAATCCCCAGCGCCAGCCGATGCCTTCACCCAGCCCGCTGCAAACCAGCGGCCCCAGAAAGCCACCCAGATTGACACCCATGTAAAACAAGGTGAAACCCGCGTCCCGCCGTGCGCCGCCTTCGGGATAGAGCTGGCCCACCAACGCGCTCATATTTGATTTCAACAGCCCGGAGCCAAGCGCCACGATCAGCAGGCCGATGAAGAAGGTATCTGTGCGATGAATGCCCAGCACCAAATGCCCAAGGGCAATGATGAGGCCGCCATACCACACCGCCGATTTGGCTCCGAGCAAACGATCACCCACCCAACCACCAGGCAGTGCCGCCATGTAAACCACTGCCGTGTAGAGGCCGTAGATCGCTGTGGCCGTAGCATCGGTCAGCCCCATGCCGCCCGTTTGCACCTGATCCACCATGAACAGCACTAGCAGCGCCCTCATCCCGTAGTAGCTCATGCGCTCCCACATTTCTGTGAAGAAGAGCGTGTAGATCCCGCGTGGCTGACCGGTCGTTTCTGAATTCATGGCAAGGAGCCGCCAACAAGGCGGCAAAACCACGAAACACCAGCGCGTTCGCGATTATCGGGGCAACTGCTGCATCTCCGTCCGCACGCTGGCAGGCACCGGCTTGAGCTCCCACACGATGCCAAACCACGACATCATCTTGAGGACATAGTAGGACACATCGATCTCCCACCACTTGAACCCCTGCCGGGCGCTGTGCTGGTAGCGATGGTGATTGTTGTGCCAGCCTTCACCCAGGGTGATCAGGGCCAGGATCAAGCTGTTGCGGCTGTCATCCGTCGTTTCAAAACGGCGGCGGCCAAACACATGCGCCAGGGAGTTGATGAAGAAAGTGCCATGCATCAAAACCACGGTGCTGACAAAGAAGCACCAGACGAACAACTGGCCTGCCGTGCAGCCCAATCCAGGCGCGTAGGTTTCCAGCAGCAATCCCACTCCGTAGATGCCGACGGCCATGAGCGCCGGGATGAGCATGTCATGCTGGTTTAGGAACACCAGCTCACGGAATTTCGCCAGATCCTTGATGCGGCTGTAGTCGGTAGGGAAATTGCGTTGGCTCGTGATCCAGCCCACGTGCGACCACCAGAAGCCCTTTTGGCGTGGTGAATGGATGTCGTGCTCGTCATCCGAGTGCTTGTGGTGATGGCGGTGTGTCGAAGCCCACCACAACGCGCCGCGCTGGCAGGCCATGTTGCCAATGGCAGCGAAGAGAAACTGCCCCACCCGCGAGGTTTTGTAGGCGCGATGGGAAAAATAGCGGTGATAGAACGCCGTGATGGCAAACATACGGAAAAAGTAAAACGCCGCTGCTGCCGCCACTGCAAACCAACTGAAACCCACCACAAACACCAGCAGGCAGCAGCCATGCAGGATGATGAAGGGCATGGTACGCTTCATATCGACCTTCTCCTCCTGCTGCATCACCGCCTCCACCCCTTCCGGGTGATAGTCGGAATTCCACCACTGCCGCAGCATCACGCCGGTGGAGCGCATCATTTTACGAAGGATCGGCTCTGGAGCCACGACTGACGAGGAAGAAGATGTATCTGGCGACACTGGATGCAGAATGGGGTTGGACATTGGTGCGCGTGACGCGCTCTATGCGTTGAAACGCGAACTTCGCAACAACATTATGCGCCTGTCACAGAGCATTGGATTCAACTTTCTGCCCCTGCTTCAAGACCTTGGCTTGCCGCCTTAACTAGCCGTCACTAGCCGGGCCTTGAATTTCACCATCGCGCTCTGAATCAGCGGATCTTTGTAGAAATCTTCGTTGGCAGCGGACTCCGCAGGTGCGGCGGCTGTGGACTCTGCTTTCGGCTCCGGCTTGGCCTCAACTTTGGGCTTTGCCGAAGGGGGAGGTTCGTCGAGCAAACCCAGCCCCATTTCTGAGAACACCGGCGACTTCAGACTCGCATCCAGCACAAACTCATACTTCATTGTCCGACCGAAAAGCTCCTGGGCCAGCGCCTCCAAAAAACTCACCTGCGCAGGGCGCATTAGGCTGTCGCGCGCAAAGCTTTCCGACGGTGGGAAACCGACCTTGATCACATTGCGGCTGATGCCCAGCAGCGTTCCGGCGTGTAACCAAGACACCGCCAACGGCCGCCGTTCCTGCACCGTCGTGGTCAGTTGCGCCCAGAAATCTTCGTCAGCGACCGGTTCACGCGCAGATATTGCCTCTTTTTCCACGGGTTGCGGCACCGGCGCGGGAGCAGGTTTCTCGGCCACCACGGGTTCAGGCTCTCGCTGCAGCACGGGCGCAGGCGGTTCCTCGCGCACCACGGCGGGCTGTGTTCGCACGGGTTCCACCGCTTTCACCGGAGCAGGCACACGGCGCGCGGGTGGTGCGGCGGGCTGTGGCCTCGGGGCCTGCTTGGGCAGACCGCCAGTGCTACCGGAATCCAGTGCCGCGATCACATCGCTGATCGAAATCTCGTTCAGACTCTGTACCGCCGCGATCACCCCGAGTTCAAAGTGCAGGCGCTTGTTGCTGGCCCAACGCATGCGCGCATCCACCTCGGCCAGGCCGTCCACGATCCGCAGCAGTTGCTCTGTGTTGGCCATCTGCGCCTGCGCCTCGACCTCCGCGATCACTTCGGGACTCAAATCCTCCGCCGCAGCCTCGTGGTCGGCCTGCTGCACCAGCAGCGTGCGAAAATGCTGGATCAGGTCGCCCAAAAAACGACCCAGCTCTTTGCCGGCCTCGTTTTGGTCATACACCGCGCGCAATGCCCCGACCGTGTCGCTTTCGAGAATGTTGCGCGCCAGTTGTGCCACCGATTCACCGGAGGTGAAGCCGAAAACGTCCAACACATCCAGCTCCGTGATATGCTCGCCACAGAAGGCCACAAGCTGGTCCAGCATCGACTGCGCATCACGCATGCCGCCTTCGGCCCCCTTCGCGATCGCATAGGCGGCCTTGTCATCCAGCTTCACCTTCTCCAGGTTGGCGATGTGCAGCAGGTGCTTCGCGATGATCGCGTTCGGGATGCGCCGCAGGTCAAAGCGCTGGCAGCGGCTAATAATCGTCGGCAGGATCTTGTTCGGCTCCGTCGTGGCAAAAATGAACTTCACATGCTCCGGTGGCTCTTCGAGCGTCTTCAATAGTGCGTTGAACGCCCCGGTGGTCAGCATGTGGACCTCGTCGATGTAGTAGATCTTGTAGCGGCAGCGTGAGGGCGCGTATTTCACGTTGTCCCGCAGCTCGCGCACCTGTTCCACACCGTTGTTGCTCGCGCCATCGATCTCCAGCACGTCCATGCAGCGCCCCTCGGCGATCTCGATGCACAGCTCGTCATTCGGATCGAACTCAATGCTCGGCCCCTCCTTGCAGCACAGTGCCTTGGCAAAAATACGCGCCGTGGAAGTCTTCCCCGTGCCACGCGGCCCCACGAACAGATACGCATGCGCCAGTCGATTCTGGGCGATGGCATTGCGCAGCGTCCTCACCACATGCTCCTGGCCGAGCACGTCTTCAAAGGTCTGGGGGCGATATTTGCGGGCAAAAACTTGGTAACTCACCCGTTCAGACTAACGAAGCGCATTCTGGAAGCCACCGGAACTTTGAACTTGTAGCTTTAATCTCAAAACTTTGCCCCCATCATGCCCCCATGCTCCTTTCCCTGACCTCCCGCATCCTGCAAACCGTCGATCCGCTCTGTCTGGCCAAGATTGGCTGGAATTTCGGCTACAAGGGCGCGCGCTCGGTCATCCTGCACAAGCAGCGCATGAAGCAGGGCCAGTACTTCCCGCCGTTCTTCTACATCTCCATCCTGAACTCCTGCAACCTCCGCTGCCAGGGCTGTTGGGTGGACGTGGATAAGCCGCGCGAGTCCCTGAATCTCGACGAACTCAACAAAATCGTGAACGACGCCAAACGGCGCGGAAATTCGTTCTTCGGCATCCTCGGCGGCGAGCCCTTCATGCACCCCGAGCTGTTCGATTTCCTGTCGATGCACCCGGACGCCTACTTCCAGGTCTTCACGAATGGCCAGATGATCACCGAGAAAGCCGCCACCACCATGCGCAAGCTCGGCAACATCACACCGCTCGTCAGCATCGAAGGCACCGAGATCGTCAGCAACGAACGCCGTGGCAACAAGGACGTGCTCACCCGCACCCTGCGCGGTTTGCAGAACTGCATTGATGCCAAAGTGCTCACCGGCGTCGCCACCAGCCTCTGCAAAACGAATATCGACGACCTCCTCACCGAGAAATGGCTGCGCCGCCTCATCGACATGGGCGTCCACTACGCCTGGTATCACACTTACCGCCCCGTGGGTCCGAAGATCAGCGCCGAACTCGCCCTCACGCCGGATCAGATCACGCAAGTGCGCCGCTTCGTCGTCAACATGCGTGCCAAGATGCCCATCGCCATCGTCGATGCCTACTACGACCACCAGGGTCAGGCACTCTGCCCCATGGCCAACGGCATCAGCCATCACATCAGCCCCACCGGAGCGATTGAGCCATGTCCGATCATCCAGTTCGCCAAGGAAAGCGTCCGCACGAATGACGACCTCTTCGATGTCTTCACGAAAAGCGAATTCCTCCGCGATTTCCGCGACATCGCCTCTTCCAACACGCGCGGCTGCATCGTCTTGGAGCGTCCTGACCTCGTCAAAGCCGTCGTCACCAAGCATACCGCCAAGGACAGCACCATCCGCCAGACCGCCATGGCTGAAATCGAAAGCATGACGCCGCGTACCAGCCAGTGGCGCGAAGGCGAGGAGATCCCCGAAAAGCACTGGATGTACTGGCTCGCGAAAAAGTTCTTCTTCAACGACTTCGGCGTTTATAAAAACCTCAAGCCCGGAGGATAGGCTTCCAGCCTGTCTGCGGATCAAGGCGTCCCGCCTTTGATCTCCCGGGAAAGGCTGGAAGCCTCGGTCCATTGTCAGGCCGGAGGCCTAACCTCCGCGCTGAAGGCGTGGCGCGACCTGTAGGCACCGCAGCTTGCCATCTTGCAGCCAGCCATTGTCGTTGCGCACGATGATGCGGAGCGTTGTTGGTGGCTTGTTGCCGAGATACGTATCGGCCTTGATCAGGGTGATCGTGAGGCTGCCGTCGTCGTGGCGCTGGATGGTTTGCGGTTTGTCGGTGTCGAACCAGCCGTCTTCGGTGAAGACGATGATCTTTTCGGCCTCGCGCTGGCTTTTGCTGGGGCGAGCCTCGGCGTTGGCGGGTTTAAGAACAAGCGTGATCGTATCACCCTTCTCGCTGGCGGTGGCAGTCCAGGCATCGCTGGCTTGTTCGACACGGGCACGCTCGGCTTCGAGTAGCTTGTGCCATTTGAAGTTCAGTTCGGCAGTTTCCGCGACAGGCAGTGTGAGGCTGAGCGGCATCGAACCAGGATGGCAGGTGTTGCCGCAACACATCCAGGCGGCATCGCCGGTGAGCGTGATCTGCTGACCCACTTTCAAATTTGCGGGCGGGGTGATCTCGGTGCGCAGCATCACATCGCGATCAAAGCCCTGCGCCTTGATCTTGAACATGAGCGTGCGCTCAGGCTCGGGATAGACAAGTTCGCCCGCCTTCCAGCCGCGCGGCAGCTTCCATTTGAACTGTGTCGGCACGCCGACGATGCCGGGGAAGCGCCAGTAGGTGTGGTAGCCGCGATCATGCTCCAGATAGAGGCCAACGGTGAACGGCTGGCCGGGGACGATGGCGGATTGTTCGGAGACAAGCTGGAGCTTGAGGCCCTGCTGCGCCAATGACGAATGTTGCATGACTAATGACGAAACCAGCAGCAGGCAAAGCAGCCAGTGCTTGCTTCTCAGACCATTCGGCATTCGGTATTCGTCATTCGTCATTGGGAGAAAAAGCGGTGGGCTAGGTGTTGGTGGAGTGCTGCGGACTGGAAGTCCGCGCTCCTCAATAAGCAGCATGCCCGGGCGTCCGCGCAAAGGGAATGACATCGCGGATGTTGGGAACTCCGGTGACAAACATGAGCAGGCGCTCGAAGCCAAGGCCGTAACCGGCGTGCGGGACGGTGCCATAGCGGCGGAGGTCGGCGTACCAGGCATAATCGGCGGGATCAAGGCCCTGTTTAGTCATCAAGCCTTCGAGCACATCCAGACGCTCCTCACGCTGGCTGCCGCCGACGATCTCGCCGATGCCGGGGACGAGCAGGTCCATGGCGGCGGCGGTTTTGCCGTCGTCGTTCTGGCGCATGTAGAAGGGTTTGATGTCCTTGGGATAGTTGAAGATCGTCACGGGGCCTTGGACGTGTTCTTCAGCGAGGAAGCGTTCGTGCTCGGTTTGCAGCCCTTCACCCCAAACGACGGGATTTTCGAAGCTGCGACCGGACTTGAGCAAAATCTCGACTGCGTCGGTGTAGCTGATGCGCTCGAAGGGTTTGGCGAGCGTCTGCTGAAGGCGGGCGGTGAGTCCTTTGTCGATGAACTTGTTGAAGAATTCGAGTTCATCCGGGCATTCATCAAACATGGCCTGCACGAGGTAGCGCACCTGCTCCTCCGCCAGCGTCATGTCGGCGGCGAGATCGTAGAAGGCCATCTCCGGCTCGATCATCCAGAACTCGGCAGCGTGACGCGTGGTGTTGCTGTTTTCGGCGCGGAAGGTGGGGCCGAAGGTGTAGATATTGCCCAGCGCACAGGCAAATGCCTCGCCCTGAAGCTGACCGCTGACAGTGAGGTAGGTCGGACGGCCAAAGAAGTCCTGCTCGGGCTTCGTCGGCGTGTTCGGCTTCAGGGTCGTGACCTGAAACATCTCCCCTGCCCCCTCGCAGTCGCTGCTGGTGATGATGGGCGTGTGGACGCAGAAAAAACCGCGCTCCTGGAAGAAACGATGCACCGCGAAGGCCATCTTGCTGCGCACGCGGAACACGCTACCAAACAGATTCGTGCGCGGGCGCAGATGCGCGATGGTGCGCAGGAATTCTGGCGTGTGGCCCTTTTTTTGCAGCGGATACGTCGCATCCGCCTCGCCCAGCAGGCGCAGTTCTTTGGCCTGCATCTCCCACTGCTGACCGGCGGCGGGTGATGCGATCAGATCGCCCGTCACTTCGACCGATGCACCGGTCAAAATACGCGGCAGCAGTTCTGCGGACGGCAGATTGGCATCCACAACGACCTGTAAGCCTTTGAAGCAGGAGCCGTCGCTGATTTCGAGGAAAGAGCAGGCTTTGGAATCACGCTTCGTGCGCACCCAGCCGCGAGCGATGATGTCAGAACGTGCGGCGGTGGAGTTGAGCAGGGTGTGGATGGTGTCGGGGTTCATGGGTCAGGAAATACTAGCGATTGCGGCCTGGAGAATCTCGTTCTGCCGCTGTGCCATGTCACGAGCTTCGTCGGTTCCGTGATCATCCCAACCGGCGAGATGCAACAGTCCGTGAACGAGGTAAAGGGCGACTTCGTGATCGACAGACTGGCCATGTTCCCTGCCTTGGCGCTGCGCGGTTTCGGCGCTGATGAGGATTTCGCCATGGTGGAAGGTGATGACGTCGGTGGGGGTGGGATCGTCGAGAAAGTCGCCGTGGACGCGAGCGATGTCCGCATCATCGACGATGGTGATCTCAATTTCCGGTAGTTCGGCAAGCGGGGCATCGGGAAATTTGAGCGCTGCCAAGCAGCCGGGCAATGCGGCTTTGCCGACACGACGCAACCACGGCAGCGGAATAACGTGCGCCTTTTGCCGGTTGTAGATGCGGAGCTTCGGCAACGACTTCAAGCAGCGGAGGCGGGCGGTGATTTGCGGTGGCGCGGTTTTCTGACCACCGCTTCCTGTGTTCCTGCAAATGAGGCAACCACAATGTTCGCGGAGGTGTCGGTTAGAGGCTCGTCATCAGCCGCGAGGCGTGGCTTGGGTTCCTCTCGCTTGGAGGTTGGCTTGGATTCGACGGCCTTTTGGTATTTGATGCGGCCATGCATCATGCTGAGGAGCGTCTTGGCAAAGCTGGCTTTGATTTTCGCCAGTTCGGCGATGGTGAGATCACACTCATCGAGCTGGCCGTCCACCATGCGGCCTTGTACGATTTCATCGATCATGGACTCGATGCGCGTGGCGTTGGGTTTTTCGAGCGTGCGGGAAGCGCTCTCGACAGCATCGGCGAGCGAGATGATGGCGGACTCCTTGAACTGCGGCCTCGGTCCTGGATAGCGGAAAGTTTCCTTACTAACCTGCGGCACATCATCTTCCTTGGCCTTGGACTGCTGGACGCGGCGTTCCATCTCGGCTTTTTGATCGAGCGCCTGACGGTAAAAGTACCAGACGAGCGAGTTGCCATGGTGCTGCTCGATCACATCAATGATGCGCGAGTTGAGGTTGTGCTTGATGGCGAGATCGACGCCGTCTTTGACATGGGCGATGATAACCAGGGCGCTCATACGCGGCGTGAGGTCATCATGCGGATTGGCCTCAGGGTCCATGTTTTCGATGAAGTATTCCGGTTTGCTGAGCTTGCCGATGTCATGGAAGTAGGAGCACACGCGGCACATGCTGGCGCTGGCACCGATTCTTTCGGCGGCGGCTTCGGCCAGATTCGCGACGACAAGGCTGTGGTGGTAGGAACCAGGTGCCTCGATGCTGAGACGGCGCATGAGCGGATGGTTCAAATCTCCCAGTTCCAACCAGGAGACATCCGTGGTGACGCCGAAAAGGCTTTCCAGCACCGGGAGCAGGCCACCCACGGCCATGCCGGTGACGATGCCGATGAGCAATGGCATGCCGACCATTCGCCCAAATTTTTCCTCCAAAATCACGCCCGCAGCCTCGTGCAGCAGCAGTGAGAAGACCATCGCCACAAGACCCACATAGAGTCCGGCCATGAACAGGCGGTTGCGGCGGCGGACGTGCTTGGTCAGTAGAACGGCGGTGAAGCCAATGAGGGCCGAGGTGGCCATATAGGTTTGCGCGGAAACGGAAACGCAAACCAGCACACCGAACAGGGTTGCATAGATGGCACCAAACAAGCCGATGCGCCGCCCGAGAATCACCGAGAGCACCAAGGGGCCAAACGCATGCGGCAACACGACCACCTTGAGCGTTCTCCCCCAGCTTTGACCGGCAGAAAAGTCGAGCGTGAACACAATCAGCGCAAGGTGCGCAAAAATCGTCCCCAGCACGAGCAGCAGCACGCCATTGTCCGGGATTTCCCGCCGCAGCACCACACGCTCATGCGAGACTAGGGCGAACCCGATGGCGGCGGCGTACAGCGCGTGTAACAAGGTCAGGGCGGGCAGCCCATCCTCAACACGGGTGCCCAGACGCATCAGCACCGCCACGCCGATGAAAAACAGCATGTAAACTCCGACCGTTCCTGCGGGATGCGTGCGCATCTCGTCAAAAAGGTCGCCTTCTTGGTGCTTCCGGCGGGTTTTACCGCAGGAAAGACCTTCGCGTTGCAAGCGGGCACGACGAATGGATTCGAACATGAATCGGGAATAGGGGTGAATCCGAGACTATCACACTTCAGGGGCTGAACAAGAATCTTTCCCCAGCTCTCCGGCCACTTTGGGCCGATATGTCTCAGTTTGGCGGGCACGCCCCGTTTGATAGGCTTCAATGATGCGCTGCACGACGGGCAGACGCACGATGTCCTTTGGTGCAAAGCTGATAAAACGGACGCCTGCCACGTCTTGCAGCAGCTCAACCGCTTCCCTGAGGCCGGATTTCACATGGCGGCGGAGATCCACCTGCGAAGGGTCGCCGGTAATGACACAGCGGGCACCTTCTCCCAGCCGGGTCAGGAACATGAGCATCTGCTCCGTGGTGGTGTTCTGGGCTTCATCCAAGATGATGAAGGCGTTTTTCAGCGTGCGTCCGCGCATGTAGGCCAGTGGGGCGATCTCGATGCTGCCGCGCTCGATCAGCCGCTCGGCCTCCTCCGGCTCCAGCATGTCATAGAGCGCGTCATAGAGCGGACGCAGGTAAGGAAAGATTTTTTCCTTCAGGTCGCCCGGCAGGAAACCCAACGCCTCGCCAGCCTCCACGGCGGGACGGGTCAAAACGAGCCGCTGCACGGATTTTTCCTTCAGCGCATGCAGACCCTGCGCCATCGCGAGGTAAGTTTTGCCCGTGCCGGCTGGACCGATACCAAACACGACTTCACACTCACGCATGGCCTGCACATAGGCGATCTGGCTGCGTGTCTTGGCCAGCACGGCGGGGCGTTTGCCGGAACCGAGCAGCCGTAAATGCATGATTGCCTCAGCGGGAGCGTCGCCGACCTCACACTGCACGCTTTCGACCACGAGACGCACCATACCGGAGGAAACCTCCCCACCCTGGCGGCGCACTTTTTCGAGCTGCGTGAAAACATCGCGCGCAGCACTGATTTTCGCCTGATCGCCCTCAAAACGCACCCAGCCCTCGCGGCTGGTCACGCTGATGCCGAAGGCCTCTCCCACCAGCCGCAGACTGCCTAGGTCATTGCCAATCAGCTTCTGTAAAAACTGCGGCGTCTCGTAGGTGAGCGTTTCGACGGACATTCAACGGTAGCCGTAAGCCAGCGCCCAGAGGAGACCCGGCTCTTTCTTCGATTTTAGCTCGAAGACGATCTTGTAGGTGCCGGTCTTGGGCGGATTCACCCGCACGCTCATGAAGTACTTGTCCATCTTCGCGTCGATCTGCACCGGCTGGTTTTTCTCATCAAAGACCTTCATGTCGAGCGTTACGTCCTCTTGGCTGGTACCGAGCCAGAAGGCGTACTCGTTGCCCTTGAAAAGCTGGTGGGTGATCATGAGCTTCTGCCCGCTCTTCACCTCGCCGTTCCAGTAGTCCTCACGCACGATAAACCCCTTCTCCACGAAGGGAGTGGCGGCCTCCATCGCAAAAGAATGCGCCTCATCCACCGTAGCGAATGTGAGAGGGGCGAGGGCCAGCAGCAGTGCGGCAGCAGCCGCTTTGCCAAACCATGTCTGAGTGCGCTTCATCATCGTATGTTCTCCGAATGGGGGGATCACGTTCACCGCTTATTTTTTGGCAAGAATTTCCGTCAGTAGGCCGTCGCAAGTTTTGCCAATGTCAGACACGGCATCCTTTGAGAAGCCATCCACCGCGCCTTCCATCTGCTTGAGCACGCTGCCAAGACCTTTGTGAATGGATTTCACCACGTCATTGTCACGCGTGCCTGCGGGCATTTTCGCGATGGAACTCACAAAATGCTCCACCAGCATCGGCTGGTTCAGCAGTTCGGCGCGGTCCGGGTTGAAGCTCTTTTTCACCACCGAGGTGACGGAGGCTGTGCCTCGCAACCAGCCGCCGAGGCTGACGCACTGCGAGAGATCTATGTCCTTCATTTGCTCCATGGTGTCGCGCACGGTCTTTTGCGTCTGGTCGAACTCCTTGCGGATGACACTCCAGTTGCCCTTGTCGGCGGCGTCCAGAATGCTCTGCGCATGCGGCAGCACCGATTTGCTGAGACCGAGGCTCTTGGCGAGTGCGATTACGTCACGGCCAATGTCTTTCACAGCTTCCCTGTCCTCCGCTTGGACCGCCACAAAGCCTTCCGCCACGGTGTAGCCAAACAGCAGGGAGAGACGGGTGCGGTCACTTGTGGACGGGAGCTCCTGCTTGCGCAGCTCCTGGCGCCAGTTCGGCTCGCCCAGCTTGTCGAGCACGGAAAACACCTCGCTCGGCACCGGCACGACCACGTCATCGACGACTTTGCCTGGAAAGGCCAGCGGATCGAACTCCTCGACACCTTTGGTGCCTTTCGGAGCGGCGGAGAGATACAGACTGCCGAGTAGCAGCATTCCAGCTACTAGGGTGTGGCGCGAAAACGGGAGACGTTTCATGGGAAAATGAGAGTTTTTTGAAACAAGGTTAATCACCCTGAATCAAGCCCCTATCCGACCTTGCCGCAACTGGTTTGACCACCAGAACCCCGGCACGCGCAAACTATGGCAAACGAGGCAGCACCTCGACCACGTCAGCTAGCACGCGTCCGCTGCCGTGACGCAGCTCGTTGCAGCGGCCAAACAGCACCTGTCCACTGGCAGCCCCGAGCAGGACGGCGAGGCGTTGATCCACTGAAATACGGAAATAACCGCGCGGATGGCTGGAGTGCGGCACCTCAAAGCGCTCCAGGATAGCCCCAAACGGCACGCGGCCTTCCAACACGAGTTTTTGCGCCTCCTCGGGCAGCAGATCGAGATGAATGCCGATCGCGCCAAACTCCACCGGCATGCCATCGCTGCGCCGGTGCAGCACGGAGGCACGCACGAGGTAATTGCCGATGCGTGCCCGTGCTGCGACATCGAGATCGATCTCGCAGCCATGAAACGCCCGCAAACGCGGCGTCATGTCCATGTCATGAGCCAGCAGGCCACGCTCTTGCTCTGCCAGCACCTCCGCCTCCACAAAGGTCACGCGAGGGCGCACGCTACCGATGCCATAAAAGAAAATCAGTGGCGCGAGGATGTCCTCATCCTGCCTCGGTGCCTCATTCTGCACATTCGTCATGCGTCAATCCTCGTTCGTCATTCCACCTCAGGTGTAACGGGCATACTGGCGGTGCTGCGGCAGGAAAAACTCATGCAGCAAGCGGTCCACCTGGAGCAACCCATCGCGTGAGAGCGTGATGCCGTCCGCGTCGAGCGTGGCAAAGCCCTCTTGATCGAGGTACTTGAACTGCGGGCCGAAGTGCTTGCGCGGGTCCTCGCCGAACTTCTGAAGGTAGTAGTCGAATTCGCTGCGCCCCAGCTTGAGCTTGAGGATGAACTCGCGCACGAAGCGATCTTCGGCCGTGGTTTGATAGGCGCGATAAATCGGCTTCTGGCCGGCATCTAGCGCCTGCATGTAGGGACCGACATCGGATTGATTTTGATAATGCACCCCGCCGAGATGGCCGAACGAGGCCACGCCACAGCTCAAGAGATCGGCACCTTCCCACAAGGCGTCGCGATAGACAAACTTGATGCGCTGCGGGTCTTTCACCACGGTGTAAGCACTGGTCACGGTGTAACCGGCCTTTTGGAATTCATCGAAGGCGTAGCTCACCCAGTCGCGTTTCGTCGGCCAGTCGGCCACTGGCGCGGTCACTTTGCCCTCGGTCTTCATCTGCTGGTACATGGTGGTGTTGTAGGGCACCTCCATCTGATAAATCGTCACCGCATCCGGCCCCATGGCCACCGCCTTGGCCACAGTGTCTTTCCAGTTGGCCTCAGTCTCGTTCATCATCCCGGCGATGAGGTCGATGTTGATGTGCTCAAAACCCAGCGTGCGAGCAAAAAGGTACGCCTTGTTGATTTCACCACTGCGGTGCGCACGACCGTTCGTTTCGAGGATGTGATCGTCGAAATTCTCCACCCCAAGGCTCAGGCGCGTGACACCGATCTCGCGAATGCCGGTGAGCTTCACCTCATTCAGCGTCCCCGGCTCGGCTTCAAAGGCCACCTCGGCGGCTCCTTCCCACGACACCATGTCTTTCATGCGATTCGTCAGGTCTTTGAGCTGAGGCACAGACAGATAGCTCGGAGTGCCACCGCCGAAGTACACGAAGTGCGCCTTGCGGCCCTGCAAATACGGCTGGCTGGCGAAGCGCTCCATCTCGCGCATGCCCGCGTCGATGTACGCCTTCACCTCCTGCGCGTTCTTGTCCGTATAGACCTTGAAATAGCAGAAGTGGCAGCGCTTACGGCAGAACGGGATGTGAAAATAGACGCCGAGTGGGATGTCCGCTGGCGCAGGGCGTTGCAGCACCGCATCGACCAGTGGCGCTTGTTCGGGCTTCCAGAATGAGAAAGGCGGGTAGTTGGAGACGAAGTAGTTGCCGACCTCGGTCTGTTCGACCTTTTTCGGGGCGTTGACTTCGGTCGCGACTGAGGCCAGCGGGGAATCGAGGGTGGTTTGCATGATTGAGGTAGTTAGGGAACGGCTGGCACAGGGCAGTTCTAAAAAAATGTTTCCAAGCAAATCCTTCAGTTCGTCATTTCCCGTGCGCCAGCACCACGCGGAAGCCGATTGTGTTCCGCCGCGTCTCCGGCGGCACGGGCATGCGGGCAGATGCCAACAATTCCTCCTGCGCCGCCGTGCGCCAGTTGCCGCCACGAGTCGTGCCGAGCACCGGTTTGGGCTGCTCGCCCGGTTTGGCAGCGGGTGCCAGCACATAGTCCGTGTCCACCCACTCGGAAACATTGCCCGCCAAGCCGACGATGCCGCGTTCGTTCGCGGGCAGCGCCGTCACGGGTGCCACAAAGGGAAATTTGTCCTCATAGCCGACGATGGCGCTGTCAAAGCTGGCTTTGCGCGCGGAACTCATGTCCGCGAGGTTGTCCGTATCCGTCGGCGGCGGCCAGTCGAAGCCCCAGGGGTAAATGCCACGGATACGGCCGTTGCGCTCCTCCGGTGTGTTACCGCGTTCCAGCGGGAGGCCCACCGCACGGCTCCATTCCTCATCGGTCGGCAGTCGGTACACATCCTTCGCGCCGATCAGTCCCGCGTTGTGCTCGCGTTCCGTCAGCCACGCGCAAAACGCCCGCGCCTCGTTACGGTCCACGCCGACCACGGGCAGCGTGCCGCCTTTACCGGCGGATTCCACCCGGCCAGGACGACGGGCCTGCGTCGCCTTGCAGTACTCCTGGTAGTCACGGTAGCGAATCTCCCAGGCGGAGAACATCACATCGCCCAGCGGCACAAAGTTCATCCCCAGGCTGTTCGTCTTCCACTGGCGGCCAAAAGTCACCGCCGTGCGCGTCTGCATGTCGGCAAACAATTCCGCCAGCTCCCCTTCCCTCACCTCGCCCTCCAGCACCACATCGGCGAAGCCCTCCTCGCGCAGCTCATACTCCACCGGTCCCGTGCGCACGCGTGGCAGATCCAGCGGCGTCTCGCCCAAAAACTGATCGTGCTGAAACACCCGCACCTTCTCCGGCTGGCTATGCACCACCACGCTGCCGTAGGTCTGACGCTCCACCCGCAGGTGAAACGCGCGCCAGTTACCTTCATCACCTGGCTCCGCCTCAGGCTCACGACCATCCGGCATGTCCTCCGCTGACTGCCCACTTTCCACAAAATGAAACGGCTCCAGCTCATAGCGATGCTCTTGGCTCAAAAACGCCTCACTGCGGTCACGGTCCGTCAGCCAGTAGCGGAAGGCTTCCGCGTCATTGTCCGGCACCACCACGAGATAGGCCGTCACCTGCTCTTTGCCACGTTGAAAACGCACCACCTTGCCTTCAAACGAACGCCCCGTCGCCTCCAGGAAGCGGCGGAAATACTTCATCTCCACCGGCTCCACACTCACATGTCCGCCCAGGCCCGGTTTGAAATCCATCCCCAGACTGTTCATCCAGCGCTCGCCTTTTTGCGGCAGACGTGAAGGCTCCAGTTTCAAATCGAACTCCGCCGGCTTCTCGTCCGACGCGATGTGCTCGATCTCGAGCTGCTTGTGACCCGGCAACCGCAGTTGATAGAGCACCGGCACTCCTTCGGCCGGATTCAATTCCAAGGGCGTCTCGCCGAGTTGATCCTCCCCCGCGAACACCACCGCCCCCGGCGGCGTCGTCACAATTTTCAACCGTGGCACGCTGTGATTCACCGTCATCAGCGCCCGCCCGCGATAACTCTGCGCCAACCACATCCCAAAGCCTACCGCCAGCAGCAGCGCCACTGAACCCACCGCGATCCACGTCCACATCAGGCGGCGAGACGACGGCAGCGGCTCACCACGCAGCGCCAGGGCCATTTCCCGCGCATTGACGAAACGTGATCGCGCCTTCGGTGCGCAGGCTGTGCAAATCACATCCTGCAGCCGTCGCCACATGACCAGATTCGTCCCGCTCGTAGCACAGGACGGCAGATCGGGAAAATCCAGCCGATCCTTCCCCGTGCTCGCCTCATACAGCACCATGCCCAGAGAAAAAATGTCTGAAGCCGCCGTCCCTGGCCCCTCGGGCGCCACAAACCCCTCCGTACCCACGAAACTGCGCTGTCCCAGCAGCGCCACCAGCCCGATGTCCGCCAGCCGCCCAATGCCGTCGATAAAAATCAAATTCGACGGCTTCACGTCGCGATGAATGAGTTGGTTGCGATGCAGATAATCCAGCCCCTCAGCGATCGTCATGCCCAGCTTGATGCACTGCTCCGCCGTCAGCCGCTTGTCCCGCTTCATCTGCAAGCCCAGCGTGTGCGGCACATACGTCTCCGCTTGGATGTCCCGCCCGCGCTCCAGATCATCCGCCAGCTCCATCACATAATAATAAAACCCTTCCTGGTCATTGCGCCCCACCTGTAGGACCGGCACCAGCGCCTCATGGCGGCGGGAAATCGGCTCAAACATCTTGATCGCCTCAAACTCACGCTCAAACGAGTCCGGCCGGTCATAATCTTCCCGCCACACCACCTTCACCGCGCGCAGCACCCCAGTTACGCTGCGTGCCAGCCACACCTCCCCGAACGCCCCGCGCCCGATGATGCGCAGCGTTTCATGATCGCGAATATCCGGTGGCGTGCGTGAAGAAGGCTGCATGAAGTGGATTGGAATAGACGAATTACACCGCAACGCCGCGCCGTTGTCGAGTTGCGAAGTGATGAAATGCATCTCTCGTGTCATTCTTTGCCACCTCATCCCAGTCTCCTTGCCGTGACCTCACAGCCCACCTTCTCCCTCCAAGATAAAACCATCCTACTTACCGGAGCAGCCGGCCTGTTCGGACGCGGCCTTGCCTCGGCACTCGCCGCCGCTGGAGCCACCGTCATCATCGCCTCGCGGAATGCGGAAAAATTGCAGGCCGTCGCAGATGAGGAAACCGCCCACGGTCATCGTGTCTTCGCCGAAGGCTTCGATCAGGGCGATGAAGCCTCCATCCTGGCCTTGCAAAGCCGCGTGGAGGCCCGCTTCGGCGTGCTGCACGGCCTCGTAAACAACTCCGTCCTGCGTTCCATGAAAGGAGCCAACGGTAGCGTCGCACAGTGGGAAGACTCCCTCCGCGTGAACGCCACCGGCGTCATGCTCATGCACCGTGTGTTTGGCAGGGCGATGGCCGACGCCGGTCGCGGCAGCATCGTGAACATCGGCAGTATCCAGGGCATGATCGGCCCCAGCTACGAGCTCTACGCCGGAACGAACATGGGCGACATGCCACCCGATTATTTCTTCCACAAAGGCGGCATGCTGAACCTCACCCGCTTCTACGCCGCGCTCTACGGCCCGCAAAGCGTGCGCGTGAACTGCCTCGCCCCTGGCGGCTTCTACAACAACCAGCCCGAGCCCTTCCTCTCGCGTTACTGCGAGCACACCATGCTCAACCGCATGGCCGACGACAGCGACCTCGGCGGTGCCGTCATCTTCCTCCTCAGCGAAGCCTCCCGCTACATCACCGGCGTCAATCTCCCCGTCGATGGCGGCTACACCGCGAAATAAAGTAATTCTGAGCTTTAGCTCGTGTTTGGGAGCTCACGACTACTTCAGCAGCTCCGCCACCGGAATGCGGAAGAATTTGTCCGTGCGCGACTGCTTCTTGTCCTCACCGCCGAGGCAATAGACGTGGCCCTCACACACCACCAGGCTCACCATCGCCGCATACGGCAGCGGTTTGGCCGGGGTGTAACTATCCGCCTTGACGTCATAGATGAACGCTTCCGTCCGAAACTCTTCCGCGTAACCACCCGCCAGGTAAATATGCCGCCCATCCAAGGCCACCGCCGACAAACCACGCACCGCAGCGGGAAGCGGACGCAAGGAGCGCCAGGCATTCTTCGCCAGTGAAAAAGCCTGCGCGGACTGCGTGTTTTGAATCTCTTTCGTCGGCTCGTCCCAGTTCAACCCGCCGAAGACGCACAATTCATCGCTCACCACCGCCGCACCGGCCGAAATAAAAGGCTTGCCGGGAAAATCCGCCAAACGACGCACCTGCCAGTGACCGTCGATCACCATCACCGCATGGGTCATGCTCTGCACGCCCGCCACATTCGCCGCATCATCCGTTCCGCCGACGATGATGAACTCGCCGCCAATGCTACCGCCTGCGGCCAGCACCATGGCGGACGGCAAATCCTTCACCGGCTGCAACGCCGTCTTGATCCCATCCACGATGGCCACCGCCTTCACTGCCTGCTTGCCATCACTGCCGCCGATGAACGCGAAGTTCGCCCCGTTTTGCAGTGGCGTGCCATAGGCCACTGGCCCTTCCTGCAAATCCTTCACCTTGCTCCAGGTCCGCGTCGCCGGATCGTATTCATGGATGGCACGCAGCCAGTTCTTCGTGCCGCCTTCCCAATTGGTGCCGCCCACCAGGACTATTTTGGTGCCTAACGCACCACAGAGGCCACCGCCATTCGGTTCCGGCAGCGGCGGCAGTTGTTCCCATTCCGCCGCTAGGCTGGGCAGCGTCATGGCAAGGCTAAGCAGCAGTAGTTTTGTCATCAGGGTCAGTCGCTCGTTCATAATGGTCAGTGTGGGGAGTTTTCCAGTCAGCGCGCAGGCGCACGTCATTGTTACCGCTCAGCTCTCCCGGCAGACTCGGCGGCGTGGGATCATCCGCCTTGCGCATCTCCCACCAGCACTGGCCGCAGTGGTTGTGCTCGTGATCCACCACAAAGCCCGCCTTCTGCATCAGCGGGCCGATCCAGCCCATGCAGTGGTCACAGTAGTCGCGGTGCTGCTGCAGGCCGTTTTGAATGAGAAACCCCTTCGACGGACACTGCTGCATGTCGATGCGATACACCGCGTCCGTCGCCGTCATCACATGCTCCGCCGCCTCCTCCGCCAGTGTGTGCTCCCAGTAGCTTCGCATGCCCTCGATGCCGTGATTCACGATCAGCTCTTCCGCATGCGTTTGCGAGTCCTGACTGATCGCCTCCAGCCAGTAATCCCGCACCAGCGCATGCCCGCCCAGCTCCTCCAGCCAGCCAAAGGTCCACTCGTAGTGCCCGCAGAAATCGTAGCAGCCCATCATGATGCCGTGGCGATGTCCTCCATGCGTTGAGATTCCGTGACGCCGCCGCGTTTCACAAACCGTTGCACGCAACTGCCGTTCCCGCCCTGCACCCGCACCGTCAGATCCGCCGGTGCCGCGATGGCCTCGCTCACAAAATGGCAGTGCTGGCAGAAAAATGGCACAATCTCGCGGCCCTGCGCCCGCAGGTGCTTGATCGCCGGACAAACCTTCACCCGGACACAAACCTCATCCGCCAACTCGCTCACCTCGACCTCCGCCCCCGGCTCCGCCGCGAAGAACGCCCGCCAATACGCCGCCACCGCCGGCAAGCCGCCCGTTCGCCAGCGTGTGCTGACTGGCGCGTAATACTGGCTCCCCAGCTCCTGCCAGTAACGCAGCAATCCCTCACGCCCGCAGCGATGGGCGATAAAACGAAACGTCGCATTGATCGCCGTGTAAAAATCCGCCGCACCCACCGGTTTCGTGTCGGTGTAAGGCAGGGGACTGGGTGCGGAGAGAGTGTCTGGCATGACCGTTAGGCACAGAAGCATTCGCTGCCAGCAGCCCCAAACTTTCCGAATTCCTCACTCGAATCCTCCAGGCCTGCGGCCCATGATAGCCCTTGCGCCCCCTCTCCCCTTGATGCTGGATGAAGGGTGCGCGAACACTTTGTCCGCTCTGGATGGATTCGTCCTGGAGCGCGTTCCACCGACGCAGGCGGAGTGCAGACCGTCGCGGACAAGCTGGATGAGCTGGATGAGCTGATCGTGGCGCTGCGAAGGTAGGATGGGAACAAGGCGTGCTGTCTGCCAGCCAGCCTGCGCCTGATACTGACGGCAGGATGCCGTCACTCCTTGGGGAAGGAGGGAGGAACAAGGAGTGACGCCATCTTGGCGTCATGCGTGGCGGACGCGGGCGTCCGCGTTCCGTTCAGAGCTTGAATGGCGGCGGGGCGGTGCCACACCAGAATCCAACCACCTGAATGAGCTGCTGCGAAGCCGCGAAGCGAACCCCGAACTACGAACCCTGCACCCCAGCTCCCGACGGGTTCCTCACTTGCCGATGCAGAAGGTGGAGAAGATGACGTCGAGGATGCGTTCGACATCGACCTGGCCGATGACGTCGCCGAGGGCGTGGAGGGCGTCGCGGATTTCGAGGGCGGTGAATTCGGGGGCCTCGTTGCGTTCGAGAGCGGCTTTGGCGGCGAGGAGGCGGTCGGCGCAGCGCTCGAAGGCGGCTTTGTGCCGGGCGTTGATGGCGATGGGGTGGTCGGCGGCGAGGGGGCCTGCGGTGGCGATGACGTCACGGATGGCATCCCGCAGGGCTTCAACGCCAGTGCCGGTGAGGCAGGAGACGGGGATGGGGTTGAGGTTTCCAGAGCCGCCTGAAGGCGGGACTGCAATACTCCAATCGGCGTGGAGGCCGAGGTCGGCTTTGTTGAGGATGAGGATGCGACGGCGGGCGAGGTCGGGGGGGAGGGTGAGGCGGGCTGAAGTGCCCGCGCTAGTGCCATCGACGACTTCGATGACGAGGTCGGCGCGGTCGAGTTCGCGCTCGGTGCGCTGAATGCCGACGCGCTCGATTGCATCCGTGGAGTCACGCAGGCCGGCGGTGTCCACGAGGCGGAGGGGGATGCCGTGGACCTGGATGATTTCCTCAATGGTGTCACGCGTGGTGCCGGCGGTGGGGCTAACGATGGCACGCTCGAAACCGAGGAGGGCATTGAGCAGGCTGCTTTTGCCCACATTGGGGGAGCCGAAGATGACGGTGCGGGCACCGTGACGGAGGATGCGGCCCTGCTCGGAGGTGGCGATGAGTTTTTGCGCGCGTTCAAGCACGGCGTCGAGTCGCAGCAGCAGGGCGGCACCAGTTTCGGGAGAGATGTCTTCGTCCGGGAAATCAATGAATGCCTCGATGTGGGCGAGCACGGGGATGATCTCCTGCTGCATGGCGGCGGCTTCACGACCGATGGCACCGCCGAGCTGCTCATTGGCGGCGCGGAGGGCGAGGGTGCTCTGCGCATGAATGAGATCCATGACGGCTTCGGCCTGGGTGAGGTCCATTTTGCCATTGAGGAAGGCACGCTGGGTGAACTCGCCGGGATCAGCGGCCCGCGCCCCGCAGGCGAGCAGACGATCGAGCACGCGCTGGGTGACGAGGACGCCGCCATGGCCGTGGAATTCGATGACGTCCTCGCCGGTGTAGCTGGCGGGTGATTGGAAATGAAGCAGCAGGCCGTGATCGAACGATATACCGTCCGCATCCACGGCATGGACGAGATGGGCGAAGCGCGGGGTGAGTTTAGCAGGCAGCCTGAAGGCCTGGGCGGCGATCTGCACGGCCTGCGGGCCGGACATGCGGACGACACTGATCGCAGCTTCGCCGAGAGCGGTGGAGATGGCGGCGATGGTGTCTGCGAGCATCGGCGATGGTGAAAGCGGCGGGAAGAAAGTGCAAGATGCGATGTGGCAAGATGCAAGTCACGAGTTCTTCCGCGCTGCGGTCTTGATCCTTGATTCGCAACGTCTATGCTCAGCGAGATTCACCCCTGATCACCACGCACGCATGACCCACCTGATCCTCGCCGAGACGCCCATGGGACCCTGGTCGCCCCGACATGTCTCATGGGTGGAGATGGGCGGCTATTTTGGCGGGGCGCTGCTGGTGGCGGCGCTGGGGGCGTGGTGGATTCTACGCAACAGCGGGCAGATCGGCCTGGATGAGCCGGATGACCGGCGGAAACTGCATGCCAAGGCGGTGCCACGGCTGGGCGGAGCGCCGATCTTTCTGGCGGTGAGCCTGGCCTGCCTGGTGGCGGGCTACATCGGCGGGCTGGGCTGGACCCGCTGGCTACCGGTGGCGATCTGTAACGCGCTGATGTTCAGCGTGGGTTTTGCGGACGATTTGAAGCCACTGGGGGCCAAGGTGAAGCTGGTGGGCCAGATCGGCACCGCCCTGGTGCTGTATGCGCTGGGAGTCTCGATCGACATGCTGAGCAACCCGTTTGGCGAAGGTGCCCTCGTGCTCGGGTGGTGGAGCCTGCCACTGACAGTGCTGTGGCTGGTGGGCGTCCCGAACATCGTGAACCTGATCGATGGCATGGACGGGCTGGCGGGCGGCTTCGGCCTGTTTTTGAGCCTAACGCTGGCCTTCATCGGCTACTACGGCGGCCAGCCGGATGTGGTGGTGGTGTCCCTGTCAATGGCGGGTGCGCTGGCGGGCTTTTTGATCTTCAATCTGCCGCCGGCGAAGATTTTCCTGGGTGATGGCGGGGCGTACTTGATCGGCTTTTTCATCGCCTCGGTGTCGCTGTTCACCTCGAACAAAGGATCGGTGATCGGGGCACTGCTGGTGGTCATCATCGCGCTGGGCGTGCCGATTCTAGACACGCTGTTCGCGATCATCCGGCGCGGCATCCGCGGGGTGCCTATTTTCAGCGCGGACGCGGAGCACATCCACCACCGGCTGATCCTGCTGGGCTACAGCAAGGGGCGTGCGCTGGCGGCGATGTATTCGGTCTGTCTGGCGCTGAGCCTCGTGGGCCTGAGCATCTTGATGAACCGTGGCTTCACGATACCGGTGGTGGGGGCGTGTTTGTTTCTGCTGGCACTCGGGGCCGCGCGTTATCTGGGCTATGTGCGAAGCTGGACGAACTTTCGCGGGCAGATCAGCGAGGCCATCGAACGCCGCCGCCAGCGGGAGTACTTCCGTGCCTACGGGAGGGTGCTGGATTTTGAGGTGGAGCGCTGCGAGGATCTGGCGGGGTTCACCACGCTGTTTCGCCATGGATTGGAGCGCATGGGTCTGAGTTTAAGACCAGACCCTGACTGCGTGAGTGAATCCCTCAAGCTAGCGAGTGGGCTGAGCTGCACTTTGTACCATCCCAAAGACGCCATCGATCCCATCGAGTGGCAACTCCGTCTCGACGTGCTGGTTCCAGTCCTTGAACGTTGCCTGGAAAAATGGAGCATGCTGCCCGCCTGCATCGAACAGAACGCCCCTGCCCCAGCCCTTCCGCCCCGCTGCACGGCATGAAACCCAATCCTGATCCCATCCCGCCAAGCCATTCCCCACGCCTCGTCGGCGACGACACGGAGGATGAGTCCGCCGCATTGCAGGCCAGCGCTCCGGCGGATGCGCCTAGCGAAGCTGAGTCTGATGATGACAGCCCCGGCCAAGAAGAAGGCAGCTATGAGATCGCGGGACCGGCCTGGCAAGGCTATGTCTTTGCGGCGATCCCGGTGTTAACCTGCCTCTTCGGCGCAGGTCGTGAGACCTGGTCCAAAGCGTTGGGGGCTGTCCTGATGGCCCTCGCGCTGATCGTGTTTTCCCCGCAGCGCAAACTGCCCCTGCTGCCTGCACTCTGCCTGCTTGGGGTCCTGCTGGCACCGCTCCTGACGTATCTTCCGGCCGACTGGCTGCATGTGCCTGACTGGCGGCTGCAGCTCACCCAGGTCTGGGAGATCGCACTCTCCAGCACCTTGACCCCCCAGGCATGGGTGACTGCGGAGACATGGCTGCTGTTTGCCACCTTGCTGGCCTGGCTGGCATGGTGCCTGACACGCGGTTTTTCCAGCGAGCAACGTCGTTCCATGCTGCAAACCCTGGCGCTGGGCGGCGTGCTGCTATGCGTGCTTTCTATCATGGAGGAATGGAAGTGGGTGCAGATCTCCTGGTGGCCGCGCAATTATGCTGTCTGGGGCGAGGCGTTCGGCCCGTTTGCCAATCGCAACCACATCAGCAGCATCGCCGCCATGACCGTGGTCCTATGCGCGGCGGCGGCCTATGACGCGCACCGGCGGAAGGCGCGGACGTGGATGCTGTTTCTGGTGGGTGCGCTCGCCCCTTTGAGCTGTATCTTGATGAACACCTCCAGAGCGGGCATCATCCTGCTCTTCATCGGCCTGACGACCTGGTTTGGCACCGCTGCCATGCGAAAGGGTTTTTTCCAAAAAATGGCGGTGACGGCGTCGCTGATTTTCATCATCGCCACCCTGCTGGTGATGTCCGGCGGCGACCTCAGCGCGCGGCTGAATTCCAGTTCAATCAGTGACGCGGCCAGCATAGGCGGACGGGGTGTTCTGTTCGTCGAAACCCTGGGAATGACGGCGCAGTCTCCCTGGCTGGGGGTCGGACTGGGAAATTTTGAGACTGTCTATCCTCTACTGACCACCTACCACGAGCCAAGGAATCGATTCCTGCACCCCGAGAGTGACTTACTCTGGCTTCTGTCAGAGGGGGGGCTGCTAACGATGGTTCCTGGCGTGCTGCTGCTGGTGTGGCTGTTTCAAACCACCGGCCCTTGGTTTGGCAAGAAGAACAAGAACCGCTCCAGCATGCGTGACCGCAGGCTGCGCAACACGGCCGCCATCGCCTTCGGCATGGGTGCCCTGCACGGGCTGGTCGATGTACCCAACCATGAAATGGGCTATGCGTTTTTCATGGCCTTGCTCGCGGGCATCGCCATCCGGCCCCGCCGCCTGAGCCTGCCCTCCGGCTGGGGGACGCGCCTGACTTTTCGAGTCGCCGGACTGGCCGTACTCCTACTTGGAGCCGCCTGGTTCAGCGTGTCGCAGGGAAATCCCGTGTTACCAGGAAAAAGCGCCGCCCAAGCTCTGCGCGCGAAAGCCAGCAAGATGGCGAGCACCGGCTCCACCGCTGATGCGCTGACGTTAGTCAACGAGGCCATCAGGCTGTGCCCCATGGACTTTGTTCTCTATTACGAAAGGGCGCGCATCCGCCTCCGGCTCGGCCACCCTTACAACGATGCCCTGCTCGACTTTTCACGCTCCCGTGTGCTGGAGCCGCATTACGCAGCCCTATGCTACACGGAAGGGGTGTACTGGCTGGATTACGACTCGCAGTATTCCGGCATCGGCTGGCGGGAGTTTCTCCAACGCAACTCGGCCTTCGGCCCTGGTATCTACGGCTACTACCGCATGATGCTCAATCATGCCGAGAGGCATCCGGGATTGCGCGCCACCCTGTGGAGTCTCGCCTCCACCGCCGATTTGAAAATGGACTTTCTGGAGGGAGTGCGGACGCGCGTGGAGTTCGACATGTGTCTGCGCAGCCTGCTGACAGAGAATCCCGACCTTCGGAACCTTGAGTCCGTCCAGCGCGAGCGGCTGTTCCAGATCTGGCATCAATACGGCAACCAAACGGCGCTCATCACGGCATTGGAAACCAATGCCAAGTGGCGGGATGAAGGTTGGCGGCTTCTGGCCGAGCACTACGCCAAAAACTCCGAGTTTCAGCGGGCCTGCCAGATCATTGTCCCCTACCTGCCCTCTGTCCCGCGCACCGCGCCAGGAACCAGCACCGACATCCCGGCGCTGGAACGCGCCATGCTATACAATCCGGCGGATGCGAGGCGGGGCATCGATCTATTCCAAGCGCAGAAAACCCAGGGCGACCTCAATGGATCCCTGCGCACGCTGGAAAAAGTCGCCGCCCTGCCAAACGCCCCGCCATACATCCGCCAGGAAATCGCCTCGATTTACATCATGCAGCAGGATTTTCGCCGTGCCTGGGAGCACTTGCGTGAGGCGATGCAGAAGCGTTGACGTCACAAAAGCACAGCAGCGACGGGGTATTCTCTTTTTTGAGAATACAAGATTGACGCAATCCTGCGAGTCGTTTAGCTTACCTAACAATCAATCCTGCCTCTCATTTAACCGAATCAATATGGCTAAACTAGTAATCATAGACGACGAAGTCGCTATTCTCGAACTCATGACCAAGCTTTGCAAAGCTGCGGGTCATCAAGTGTTTGGTTCCACCACTGGCATCGACGGTATCGCCGCCATCCGCACCCACCAGCCTGACCTAGTCATCGTGGATTTGCGCATCGGCGACGTGAACGGCCTTGATCTCGTCAGCATGTGTCGGGAGCAGTTCCCCAACACCGCTGTCATCATGGTCACCGGCCACGGCAGCGTCGAGACCGCCGTCGAAGCCATGCGGCTCGGGGCGTTCGACTATCTCACGAAACCCTTCGATCTGGGGGATCTCATCAAAACCGTGAATCAGGCGCTCCAGCGCAACGGTACCGCCCTCCCTACAGCCGCCGAAATCCCCAGCGCGGTGTTGCGCTCCTCCTCAGCCTCCAAGCTCATCGGCCACAGCGACGCGTTGCAGCGCATCTTTGACATCGTCCGCCGCGTCGCCAACAACGACAGCCCAGTGCTGCTCGAAGGCGAGTTCGGCGTGGGCAAGCACATGGTCGCCCGCGCCCTGCATGAGGCCAGCCGCCGTAGCGGGGCCTCCTTTAAAGAACTCCAGTGCAGCGCCATGCCGGAAGCCGCACTTGAGATTGAGCTCTTCGGCCAAACCGCCATTTTCAACCGTGGCGCGGGTGGCTCCATCCACCTCGCTGAGATCAACCAGCTCCCCGCTCGCATTCAGGCCCAGTTGAACACCTTCCTCGACGAGGCGCAGTCGAAAAAAGGCTGGGGCAACGGCAGCGGCGGCGCTGATTTCCGCCTCATCGTCTCCAGTACCGTCTCGCTCGAAGACGCCGTGAAGGCCGGCAAGTTCCGCGAAGACCTCTACTACAAACTCTCCGTCGTCCCGCTGAAGATCCCCCCGCTGCGCTCACGCCGTGAGGATGTGAAGCCCCTCGTCGAGCATTTCCTCAAAGACCTTGCCGAACGCACCGACGCCAAGGTCAAGACTATCGACGCCAACGCCATCGAGTTCCTCGAAAAGTACACCTGGCCAGGCAACGTCTCTGAGCTGCGCAACGCCATCGAGCGTGCCTGCGCCTTTGCGGAAAACGACCGCATCAAGCCCTCCGACCTGCCCGCCAAGGTCACTCAGGCTATCGAGGTTCCCACCCCGTCCTCCAGCGAGGGCATCACCAAGCTGCCCATCGGCTCCACCCTCGACAGCTTCATCAAGGGCCAGGAGCACATCTTCATCCAGGAGACGCTCAAGTACAACAGCGACTCCCGCGAAAAGACCGCCAGCATGCTCGGCGTCAGCATCGCCACGCTCTACCGCAAGATGGGCCTCAACACCGAGCGCAAGACCACGACCTGACGCGAGTCCCCGCGTCAGGCGGATTTTGTCATTCGTTCCTGGCCCGGTGGTTGCGCATTTCCCCTGCCCGGCCCAAATTGGCCGCGTCAGCCCCACGCGCCCACTTTGAGTTCCCCTGCCACCATCCTTTACTGCCGCTGCGCCTACGCCCAGGTCGTGCCCACTGGCGTCAAAAACGACGTCCTGCAAAAGCTCTGCGACTCGTCCGCCAGCTTTGAAACCGTCTCCGACCTCTGCGAGATGGCCGCGCATCGCGATCCACGCCTTCAGGCCATCGCCGGTTGTGGCAATCTGCGCATCGCCGCCTGTTACCCGCGTGCCGTGAAAGGCTTGTTCCAGCAAGCCGGGTTTCCCCTCCCCGAGGACGCCGCAATTCACAACATGCGCACCCAGACCGCGCAAGAAATCGCCGACGCTTTACTCAAAGCCGAAGGCTGATTCTATCGTTCGTCATTCGGAATTCTTCATTCGTCATTCTCTCCTATGATCACCCACACCCACCGCCCCCTCCGCGTCGTCCTCTATGAAGGCAGCGGCAGCATCCAGCTCCCTGCGGAATCCCGTGCCAAAGTGATGATGGCCCTGCTCGACAAAGGCTACACCGTCACCCGCAGCGGCCACGGTGCCAGCGCCATGCCGCATGATGACCGCAGCCTGCTCGTGCTCGGCGTTTTTGAGGGCAAAGCCCCCGCCTTGGAAGACGCCAGCGGCCTCGTCACCATCGACACCCGCGACATCACCGGCCTCGAACCCGACGCCATCATCGCCCTCGTGGACAAATCACGCGGCGGCAAGACCATGAACGAACCCGGTGTGTGGAAACCCTGGTTCCCCGTCATCGACTACGACCGCTGCACCAACTGCATGCAGTGCCTCAGCTTCTGCCTCTTCGATGTCTATGGCGTCAGCGACGACAACAAGATCCAGGTGCAGAACAACGACAACTGCAAGACCAACTGCCCCGCCTGCTCCCGCGTCTGCCCCGAAGTCGCCATCATGTTCCCCAAGTATCAGGCCGGACCGATCAACGGCGACGAAATCAACGAAGCCGAGGCCGGCCGCGAAAAGATCAAGGTGGACATCTCTTCCCTCCTTGGTGGCGACATCTACTCCGCGCTCAAGGACCGCAGCGCCGCCGCCAAATCCCGTTTCAGTAAGGAGCGCAGCCCTGATAAGGCGCTCGACGAGCGCAAAAAGTGCCTCACCAAGCTCGTCGGCGACGGCTTCATCCCCGCCGATGTCCTCGCCAGCCTCCCCAGCACCGAGGAGATTCTGAAAAAGGCTGTGATTGCCAAGGCGAAAGCCGCCGCCGCCCTCGCCGCGCAGTAAGCTCGGCATCCGGCAAAGCCATGGAGCGGCGACGACTCGTCGCCACTCCTTATCCGATCTGCGGGGCGATTGAACCCAAAAAAGGGCAGCACCGTGGCGCTGCCCTTTAAGTCATTTGCATTTTCGCTGCGTGGCTACTACACCGTGCCAAAAATGGTCTGGCCAGTGCTGCGCAGGTCGCTGCAGGCTTCCTTCATGCGGTCGCAGAGGCTCTGCTCGCCCTTCTTGAGGTAGCCGCGTGGGTCATAGGCTTTCTTGTCGCCGATCTCGCCGTCGATTTTCAGCACGCCGGAGTAGTTCTTCAGCATGTGATCGGCGATGGGCCGCGTGAAGGCATACTGCGTGTCCGTGTCGATGTTCATCTTGATGACGCCGTAGTCCAGCGTCTCGCGGAGTTCCTCGATCGGGGTACCGCTACCGCCGTGGAAGACGAGGTCCATCTCCGCTGCCGCGCCGTGCTTGGCGGTGACAGCAGCCTGGCCGTCCTTCAGGATCGTGGGCTTGAGTTTGACTGCGCCGGGCTTGTAGCTGCCATGTACGTTGCCAAAGGTGGCGGCGAACATGAAGCGGCCGATGCCGTTGAGCGTTTCATACACCGTGACCATGTCTTCCGGGGTTGTGTAGAGCTTGTCATTGGACACACCGCTGGTGTCGTGGCCGTCTTCTTCACCACCGACCACGCCCGCTTCGATTTCGAGGATGATGTCCAGCGCCGCGCACTCTTGCAGCAGCTCTTTGGAGATCTTCATGTTCTCTTCCAGCGGCAGCTCAGAGCCGTCGAACATGTGGCTGTTGAACAGGTTGCCCTTGCCGGCTTCGCGACGTGCCTTGGTGGCGGCCAGCAGCGGCTTGAGGAACTTCTCCACGTTCTTCGGGTGGCAGTGGTCCGTGTGCAAAGCCACGAGGATGTTGTAGCGTTCCGCCAGGATGTGAACCGCCTCGGCGAGCACGATCGCACCCAGCGCCATGTCCTTGACCGCCGTACCAGAAGCAAACTCACCGCCGCCAGTGGAAACCTGGATGATCCCGTCCGACTTCGACTCCGCGAAGGCCTTCAGCGCGCCATTGATGGTCGGCAGGGAGGTGACGTTGATCGCAGGATAAGCATAACCGCCCTTTTGGGCGGCATCGAGCATGGCACGGTATTGGGCAGGAGTGGCTACGGGCATCTTTAGGGGGTGTTGGGGAGTTGAGCGACCGAGGGAAGCAAGAAACGGGCCGGGTGCAAGAAACGCTTCGTCATCCGCCTCGCTGCCACTCACGCCACGTCCTGATACAGATACTTCTGAAAGCCTTCAAACGCGGTGCCAACATCCCCGCCGAGGTCGGCCATGGCATCGGAGAGCGAGTTGTGATACTTGAGCTTGAGCAGCGGTGACAGCTTCTCCTTGTCGAGTTCTTCCACGCCTTCGCTCACGTAATGCGAGAGCACGAAGTCGAGGAACACCTGCTGCTTGCTGTTGAAGTGCGTGCTGATTTCCACCTTGGCCTTCGCCGCACGTTGCTCGCGCGTCAGTGGCGGCATGGCGTAGGCCACGTGGGCCAGCACGTCAAAGAGGTCGCTGTTCTCCGCGTCGATGACCTTCTGCATCTCCGTGAGCTGCGTTTTGCCAAAGCCGTGTTCCGCCAGTCCATCGAGCAGCTTCTTGCGCGTGTCCGGCTGGCTCCACAAGGCGCGCAGTTCCTCCTCGTTCTGGAAGAACTGCGGCAGCTTGCCGAACAGCATCTCCATGAACTGCTGCGCGCTCATCGGCGTGCCGTCGGTATGCCAGAAGGTCGTCATCATCATGTGCTGGATCGTGCGCGCTTTGCCGTCCGCCAGTTTGATCTTCGCCTTCTTCTTCGGGCACACGCAGGGATGCTGACCGCACTTCTCACAGGGGCAGACGCAGGGCGCTTGCCCGCATGTCTCGCACGGCTTTGGCGGCGGGACTTCACACACGCAGGGATACTGCCCGCACTTCGTGCAGGTCTCGGGATCAATCGGCTCGCCGTCCCACTCGGGATCGCTGAAATGATGGTGCGCCTTCACGAAGTCGTAGATCGTGAAGTAGTCCTTCCCGTCAAAGAGACGCGTGCCGCGCCCGATGATCTGCTTAAACTCGATCATCGACTTGATCGGGCGCATCAGCACGATGTTGCGGATGTTCCGCGCATCCACGCCGGTGCTGAGCTTCTGCGACGTCGTGAGGATCGTCGGGATGCTTTTCTCGTTGTCCTGAAACTCCCGCAAGTGCTGCTCGCCGATCTCTCCGTCGTTCGCGGTCACGCGCTGGCAGTAGTTCGGGTCCGTGCTGGTCTTCGTCTGGTTGATGAAGTCCCGCACCAGCAGCGCATGCTCCTGACTCGCGCAGAAGACCAGCGTCTTCTCCCGCTGGTCGATTTGGGACATGAAGATCTGCACGCGTTTGCGCTCGCGCTCCCTGATCTCGATCTTTTTATTGAAGTCGCCTTCGCCGTAGCGCTTGCCCGCTTCCACTTCGCCTTCCATCACCGTGTCATCCGGCGTCCACACATACTCGTCCAGCGTCGTGCTGATCTGCTTCACGCGGAAGGGCGTCAGAAAGCCGTCGTTGATGCCGTCCTTGAGTGAATAGACAAACACCGGCTCGCCGAAGTAGGCGTAGGTGTCCACGTTGTCCTTCCGCTTCGGTGTGGCCGTCAGGCCGAGCTGCACGGCGGGCGCAAAGTAGTTCAAGATGTCACGCCAGGTGCTCTCATCGTTCGCGCCACCGCGATGGCACTCGTCGATGACGATGAAGTCGAAGAAGTCCGGCGGATACTCACCGAAGTAGGCGGTCTCTCCTGGCCCTGACAAAAACGTCTGGAAGATCGTGAAGAACACGCTGCCGTTCTTCGGCACCTTGCCCTTCTTGCGGATGTCGTCCGGCTTGATGCGCACCAGCGATCCCGGATTCGAGTCCTCGAAGGCGGAGAACGCGTTGTACGCCTGGTTGGCCAAAATGTTCCGATCCGCGAGGAAGAGAATGCGCGGTCTGCGTGTCGGCTCCCCGCTGAGATTCCAGCGCGCTTGAAACAGCTTCCACGCGATCTGGAAGGCGATGAAGGTCTTCCCCGTGCCCGTCGCCAGCGTCAGCAGGATGCGGTCGCGCTTTGCGGCGATGGCCTTCAGCACACACTCGATGGACGTGTCTTGATAGTAGCGCCCGGGATGCGAGCCGCCTTTGTCCTCATAGGCCACCGCAGCAAAGAGGTCCCGCCACACATCCTCTTGGGCAAACGTCAGCGCCCACAGTTCCTCCGGCGTCGGGTAGCGGTCGATCTCGCCTTCCTTGCCCGTGTGCATGTCGATGCCGTAGATCCCCTTCCCGTTCGTCGAGTAGGCGTGGCGCACGGCCAGCTTGCCCGCATACAGCTTCGCCTGCCCAACGCCCTCCGTCAGCGGCAGGTCCCAGGCCTTCGCCTCATTCACCGCCAGCTTGGTGTTGCGGTATTCCAGCACGTAATCAGCCATCAGCGACTTGCCGCGCTTGCCGTGCCCCTTGATCCGCCCCGGCGTGATCGGATACTCCCGCCGGATGCGGCTGCCCTCGACCACGCCCCATCCCGCCGCCTTGAGGGCGGGGTCGATGTGCTCGGCGCGCGTTTCGGCTTCGTTCATGGCGTTCCCATGCGCTAACCGATGAGTGGCGTGAAATCCGGTGTGGACATGAGAGCGTGGTTTTGGGGCGCTTTGCCCGAATACTCGACCAAGATGGACTGATTCAGCGGCGCGTGGCGATGATTCACCTTCACAACTGTGGCCTCAATCTCTGGAGCCCTTGGAATACAGGTGATCAGATCGTCCACCAAATAACGCGGTGCCCAGCCCACCATGATGTAGTCTTCGGTGTGCAGCGTGACAGCGAGCCTAGTGGCAGGGTTATTCACCTCGATCATCACACGCAGTTTTTCGCCGGGTGTGAGCTTCCCCGCCCTTTCGCGGGAGACTTCCGGCAGGTGCCGGAGGCCATGCGCAAAGAACCGCATCTGGAAACTTCCGTCTGCGCCTGTTTCGAGCTTGGGAAAGGTTTGCAGGTTGTCCGTGACCCTCATGCCACCGGACACTGCGAGAATCGAGATCGGATCCGCCTGCTCTCTGCTGAGACCAAGCCAGTCGATGTATTCAGGGAAGTCCGCCCGCTTGGATGACAGCACACGGTTATGGAACAGCGGGAAGAGTTTCTCCGAGTGGTAGTCCTCGCCAAATTTGGGGAACGAAACCAGCGGCTCAAAACCCACCTCCTCATGGGCTCTCTTAGCACCACCTGTGTAGCGAAACCGGCACGAAGTCACCTCAGAATCGGAAGATTCGGCATCCAAGCGCCCAATAGGAAACCAGGCGCGGCTACGATGGCTGTCTTTGGGGGCCTGCCAGGCCAGGAATAGGCTTCTCATAGAATAGATGCGATGATTTTACGGGATTCGGAAAGAAACCCCAGAACGAACTCCCGACTGGCCTCCGACATGCAGGAGGTCGGCACACCCACCAGCAAGGGTTCTGCGAAGTCCTCTGGCAGGACCTCGATACGGTTCCTCCAAGGCCTTACCAGCTCGGGATAGCTGGCTGCGATCAACTCCACCAAGGCGAGCGGCGATAGACCTTTATTTGCCAGTTCATTCTCAAAGATTCCCCCCGTGGCCTTGCGGAAGTAGCGGCTCATCCCCTGCGGATCAGCGAGTATCTGCCGGGCGCGGTCCTCCAGCAGTTCACGCCCCAGAGACGATCCGTGATCAAAGGTCGGCGCGAGGCTCAAGTGAAACCGCACCTGCGACTCCGCCCCCTCCTCCAACGCTGGGACCAGCGTCGGCTTCAGCACCACTCCCCAGTTCTCATGGTGGCGATCCGTGTTCCCCACCAGCGCATCCAGCATCAAGTAGCCCACAAACCGCAGCGACTCCCTCGCGCGAAGTTTATCCTCGGGAAACAACCATTCGATCGTGTTGACGATGTTGTGGAAATGGTGATCCGCCTGCCCGCGAGATGGCGTGGTATCTGCTGGGCGAGGATGAGCCGGGCGAAACACTGAGCACGCGCCTGCAAGGGGCGGGGCGCATCACGCCGTCCCAAATGAACGCGGTGCAGACGGCGATGGAGCGCAGCGTGGCGGAGGCCGCGCTGCGGCTGGAAAATATGGGTCAGGCAACTGGCTGACAAATTTCAGAACGCATAGATTTATTGTATTTTGTCAAGCAGTTGCACACTGACCCCGCTTCCCTGCCCAGTCTTTGCTATGGCGCATTCCACCGTGGCCGCGCATAAGCTCAGGTGCCGTTCTCTTCACTGCTTCGTCTCCTCCTCGTTTCCTGCCTGCTCGCCGCCTTCGCGCAGGCGGCACCGCCGCAGACGCCGCCCCAGCGCATCGCGGGTCTGATTGATCCGGCGAAGCTGGCCACACTCGCCGTGCGCGGGGCGAATCCGCGGGTGCAAAAGTATGTGGCGCAGTTGGCGGAGGCGCGGCTGGCGGGTTTCGATCCCGCTCAAGTCGCCGCGCAGGCGGTGGCACTCACGGGCATGACGGGTGCTGCCGCGCAGCTCACCCTTGCGGCCATGCTGCGGAATCTCACGATTGCGGAGCGCCTGGGCTGCCGCACC
>Ga0209284_10000757_pt1 | contig 52454 bp, 51 predicted proteins | sample FRY03_FD_187211 | JGI IMG/M metagenome (GOLD analysis project Ga0209284, IMG submission 187211) | Freshwater microbial communities from Lake Fryxell liftoff mats and glacier meltwater in Antarctica - FRY-03 (SPAdes) (version 2) | ecosystem: Environmental > Aquatic > Freshwater > Ice > Glacier...
ATTATTGACACTACTATTAAAAATGAAATGAATCTATTGGAGGCACTAAAACTTATTGCTAAATTTGAAGTGCAAATCAAGACTGATTAGTTACAAAAAAATATTATTATTTTTGGCAAAAAATATTCATGAAAAAATTAATTTTTACATTTTCTGTTTTATGTCTTTCTTTTAGCGCCTTTGCACAACAAGCGGAAGAAAGTGAGGAGCCAAAAGAAGGATGGTCACGCACAGGGAATTTTACATTACTTTTCAACCAGTCTGCTTTTAATGCTGAATGGACCGGCGGCGGAACTTCTAACATCGCAGGAAACGTTTCCCTGACCTATGACGTTAACTATTTAAAAGGAAAAGTATCCTGGGATAATCGCTTTATGGGAGAGTATGGACTGACAAAAATAAAAGGGGACGAATTTACAAGAAAAACAAATGATCGTTTAGAGATAAACTCCATAGTGGGATATCAGATAGAAGAGAGTTTGTGGTCTTATTCTTTCTTTGCCAATTTCAGGAGCCAGTTTGCAAAAGGATATAGGTTTGATGAAACCACAAACCCTATCACCAGAACAGAAACTACTCGCTTTATGTCTCCTGCATATTTGCAATTTGGGCCGGGTATGTTATGGAAAAAAAATGACAACTTGAAAGTAAATATTGCACCGACAACTTCTCGGTTTATATTCGTAAATAGTTTTTTTACCAATGTAGGCAATAATCCACTTGCAATAGATGCTTTTAATGAAAATCCATATTTTGGTGTGGAAGCAAACGAAACCATGCGTTTTGAATTTGGCGCATCGCTTTCAGCGTATGCAAAATTTGACATAATGGAAAATGTATCCATGGAAAATGTTTTAAATCTATATTCTAATTATCTGGAAGATCCGCAAAATGTCGATATAGATTATACCATGAACATGATCTTAAAAATAAATGGTTACCTTTCAGCAAATCTAGTTTTTCAAGCAATCTATGACGATAATGCCGCAAAAGGATTTCAAATCAGGGAAGTTTTTGGTCTTGGTGTAAATTTTGCGTTATAAGGCGGTTAATTATTTTATAATAATTTAAAGGTGTTACAATTTTGTAGCACCTTTGTTTTTATTAAGATTTATAGGGAATCGCTACTAAGTGTTTTTTTAAAAGCCTATTTTAGTATCTTGCACCCCTAAAAGTTCATTTTTGAAAAAAACGATTGGTAGAATAGATAAGGCAGACTTTCCATTACTGGATTTATTTGAAATAGCTGTAAAGATTGATACAGGGGCATACACATCTTCCATTCATTGTAAAAATGTGTTGGAAGAAAAAGGGGTTTTAAAATGCAACTTTTTAGATGAAGAACATCCTGATTATGATGGTAAAGAGATTATTTTCAACGATTATCAAATAGCTAATGTAAAAAGCAGTAATGGCATCGTTCAGACACGTTATAAAATCAAAACACAAATTATTCTTTTTGGGGAAACCCACGACATTCAGTTGACATTATCAGACAGGGAAGAAATGAAATTCCCGGTATTGTTAGGTAGAAAATTTTTAAATAAAAAATACATAGTAGATACGACGGTAACCAATGTATCCCACAAAAGACATCACAAAAAATGAATATAAAAATCCTATCCGGAAATGCAAATCTCTATTCTACTAAAAGATTAGTTGAGGCAGCTAAAAAAAGAGGTCATGATGCTGAGGTGATAAATCACGCAAAATGTGATATTGTTATCGAAAAGAAAAAACCTTGTATCTATTACAAAGGACATCTTGTGGAAGATACAGATGCAATTATTCCCAGAATTGGCGCCTCGGTTACTTTTTACGGAACTGCAGTGGTAAGACAATTTGAAATGATGCGCGTTTTTACTACTACAGAATCGCAGGCCCTAGTAAGATCCAGGGATAAACTTAGAAGTTTACAGGTACTGTCCAGAGCCGGTTTAGGTCTGCCCAAAACCGTGTTTACCAATTACTCCAGAAATACGGCAGAAGTAATCAAACACGTGGGTGGTGCGCCACTTATCATCAAACTTTTAGAAGGAACCCAAGGATTGGGTGTTGTTTTAGCAGAAACTAAAAACGCGGCAGAATCTGTTTTAGAGGCTTTTAATGGTTTACAGGCGAGAGTTATTGTTCAGGAATTTATTAAGGAAGCCGGCGGTGCAGATATCCGGGCATTTATTGTAGATGGCCAGGTGGTTGGCGCAATGAAGAGACAGGGAAAAGAGGGGGATTTTCGCTCTAATCTGCACAGGGGCGGTTCAGCAACAGTGATTGAGCTAACAGATGAAGAAGAAAACGCAGCGATTAAAGCTGCACGTGTATTGGGTCTTGGTGTTGCGGGTGTAGATATGTTACAATCTGCCAGGGGTCCTTTGATTTTAGAAGTAAACTCTTCCCCGGGATTGGAAGGTATTGAAGCCGCCACCGGAAAAGATATTGCAAAAAGCATTATTCGTTACATAGAAAGAAGTATTTAAAATCGTTATTATTGAAAATTTTAGGGCAAAAAATAGAACTGGGAGAAAGTAAGACTATCCTATTCAACACTGCAAAACTGTATACCACCACAAGGGTTGAAGTTCCTATTATCATTGAACGTTCCACTAATCCGGGTCCCACAATACTTATTACCGCAGGTATACATGGAGATGAAATCAATGGAGTGGAAATCGTGCGCCAACTCATCTCCAAAAAAATCAACAAACCCGCAAAAGGGACCATTATGTGTATTCCCATTTTAAATGTTTTTGGGTTTTTGTCCATGAATCGGCAATTTCCGGATGGGCATGACCTGAATCGCGTTTTTCCCGGCACAAAAACCGGCTCCCTTGCCAGCAGGGTGGCTTATCATTTTACAAAAGAAGTACTTCCTCATGCAGATTACTGTTTGGATTTTCATACCGGTGGCGCAAGTCGGTTTAACGCAGCACAAATTAGGGTAACCCCTAACGATTATGTAGCTTTAAAATATGCAAAAATTTTTAATGCTCCCTTCACGGTGCATTCTAAATTACTGGATAAATCTTACAGGCAGACCTGCAAGAAAATGGGGATTCCATCTTTGCTCTTTGAAGGGGGAAAATCCATGAGCAGTGATCGCGATATCATTGAATTTGCGGTAGACGGCGCAATGCGTTTTTTACATCATCTGGAAATGTTACCCGTTAAAATGACGGTTCCCATTAAAACAGAAGAAACTATCATTATTGAAAAAAGCACCTGGATTAGAGCTAACAAAAGCGGTTTGTTGCATGTGAAAATAGAATGTAATAAGCATGTGAAAAAGGGGGAAACGCTCGCAATTATAACAGATCCTTACGGCACCATGCGTTTTCAGGTTAAATCGCCTAACGAAGGTTATATCATTAATGTAAATCAATCTCCCATCGTGCATCAGGGCGATGCAATTTTTCATATTTCCACGCTTTTAGCAGAGTAAAATGAATAAAAAGGAGCTTCGCGAAAAGTACAAAACCCTCAGAAACCATCTTAACGTCGAGGCTGTAGAGGAAAAAAGTATGGCCATTGCCAATCTTGCCCTGCAATTACCTATTTGGGAATATTCTTTTTACCATTTGTTTCTTACAATTGAAGAACACAAAGAAGTAAACACAGAGTATCTATTGCATATTTTAAACGGAAAAGACAAAAATACAATCCTTTCTAAAAGCGACTTTCAAAATATTTCCCTACAACATTTTTTATTGACCGATACCACTGTAATCCGAAAAAATTTATGGAGCATCCCGGAACCAGTAGACGGCATTGAAATCCCGGCAGATAAAATAGAGGTAGTATTTGTACCATTATTAGCTTTTGATGTAAAAGGAAATAGGGTTGGCTACGGAAAAGGATTCTATGACAGGTTTTTAAAAGTATGTAAAAAAGGGGTAATTAAAGTAGGCCTTTCCTTTTTTGAGGCCGAAAAAGAGGTAATGGAAACTTTCGCCTCAGATGTAGGCTTGGATTTTTGCATAACCCCAGAAAAGATATACCGTTTTTAATTAGTAGTTGCAGTTTTTTCTGAAGTTTCTTTCTTTTCCTCTTTTGGAAAAGCACGCTTGTTAAAAGCGATTAGCATTCCCACTCCGGTACTGATGGCAAAGTCAGCCACGTTAAACACAGGATCAAAAAAGGTAAAATAATCACCACCCCAAAAAGGTAGCCATTCCGGAAGATATCCCTTCCACAGAGGAAAATAAAGCATGTCTACCACTTTACCGTGAAACACTGTACCATAACCACCATCCGGCGGGAAAAGTGTAGCTACATTGCGAAAACTATCATCAAAAATAACCCCGTAAAAAACCGAATCGATAATATTCCCCATTGCCCCTGCAAAAATAAAAGCAACGGCAACTGTTAATATGCGGGAAGTTTGCTTTTTCAAAGAATCCCAAAGCCAGTATCCAATACCCACTATGGCAACTAAACGGAATAAGGTTAGAAGTAATTTGCCATATTCCCCGGGAATTTTTGCTCCCCAAGCCATACCTTCATTTTCTATAAACAATATCCTAAACCATTCAAAAACCCGTATTTCCTCACCCAGCATGAAATGGGTTTTTATATATACTTTTGAAATCTGGTCAATTAATAAAATTACTATAATGATTAATATGGCTTTTCTTAAAGTCATTTTGAGATTTTAGTTTTACAAAAATAGTAATTTTAAATCAACCAGCAGGATTTATAACTATTAGGCCAAAGGGTGATTGAAATGAGTGATATTAAAAAAAACCTGCCTTGTCCATAAGGGCACGACAGGTTTTTTGTTTTAAAACAAAAGCTTGTTAGCCCTGCATATTTTTAGCCTCAATGCTTAATGTAGCATGAGGAACTAACCTAAGCCGGTCTTTATTGATCAGTTTTTGTGTAACGCGGCAGATTCCATACGTTTTATTTTCAATACGTACCAAAGCATTTTTTAAATCCCGTATAAACTTCTCCTGACGGATTGCTAATTGAGAATTAGACTCTTTAGACATAACAGAACTCCCTTCCTCAAAAGCTTTGAAAGTGGGTGAGGTATCATCTGTACCATTATCCCCATCGTTCATATAAGCACTTTTTATAAGATCTAATTGTTCTTTTGCTTTTTCGATTTTTTCTTGAATTAGTATTTTAAATTCTTCTAAATCCTTGTCACTGTATCTGGTTTTGATTCCTTCGCTCATAATTATAATTTTTTAATTACCAATTTGGTTTCTACATCGTCAAATTTTATCTCCAATCCGTTTGTAATGTGTTCTTTAAATTGAATTTTTTCAGTAAGGGTTTCTTCTTGAATATACGCCCTGTTTTTTTCTACAGAATTTTCAATCGCCGGGTGATATTCAAATGTAACTTCAATTTTATCTGTTACTTCAAAACCGGAGTCTTTCCGAAGGTTTTGTATTCTGTTTACTAATTCCCTAGCGATTCCCTCGCTTCTTAATTCATCAGTAATAGTAATATCCAGAGCCACGGTTAAAGAACCACTATTAGCAACTAACCACCCTTCAATATCTTGAGAACTTATTTCCACATCTTGGGTCTGCAAAGTAACACTTTTTTCGTTAATTTCTAAAGAAATTTCACCTTCCCGTTCCAGATTATTTATCTGTTTTTGGTCAAATGAAGTTACCACATCTGCAATCGCTTTCATGTCTTTCCCAAAACGGGGTCCCAGTACTTTAAAATTAGGTTTTATCTGCTTGACTAAAATTCCCGAACCCTCATCTATCAACTCAATTTCTTTCACATTTACTTCTGATTTTATCAAGGAAGCAACTGCATTAATTTCCTCTTTATCTTCAGCATTCAATACCGGGATCATAATCTTTTGCAGTGGTTGCCGCACTTTTATTTTCTCTCTTTGTCTTAACGATAATACTAATGAACAGATGGTTTGTGCTTTTTGCATTTTTCGTTCCAATAAAGGTGCTATAAAATGCGCGTCGCTTTTTGGGAATTCTGATAAGTGTACAGAGGTTTCTCTGGCATCGACTACACTTTCTGTTAGGTCTTTGTACAACCTGTCCATAAAAAACGGGGCAACCGGGGCACTTAATTTTGCAACTTCCAGCAAACAGGTGTATAAAGTCTGGTATGCAGAAATTTTATCTTTTTCATATTCTCCTTTCCAAAAACGTCTTCTGCACAAACGCACATACCAGTTGCTCAAATTTTCCTGCACAAAATCTGAAATAGCCCTAGTGGCTTTTGTGGGCTCATAATCCCCATAAAAAGCATCTACTTTTTGGATTAATGTGTGTAATTCTGAAAGTATCCAGCGATCTATTTCGGGTCGTTCTTTCAGTGGGATATTTTCTTCGGAATAGTTAAAATTGTCCAGATTTGCATACAAACTAAAGAAACTATAGGTATTATAAAGCGTTCCGAAGAATTTTCTACGCACTTCTGCAATACCTTCCAAGTCAAATTTTAAATTATCCCACGGGTTTGCGTTGCTGATCATATACCATCGAGTGGCATCAGGGCCGTAAGTGCTAATAGTTTCAAAAGGGTCTGCGGCATTGCCAAGACGTTTGGACATTTTCTGCCCGTTTTTATCTAAAACCAGTCCGTTAGAAACTACATTTTTATAGGCAACATCATCAAATAGCATTGTGGCAATAGCGTGCAACGTATAAAACCAGCCGCGGGTCTGGTCAACGCCTTCTGCAATAAAATCTGCCTTTCGCCAAGTATTTTCTACTTTTTCTTTGTTTTCAAAAGGATAGTGCCACTGTGCATAAGGCATGCTTCCGCTGTCAAACCAAACGTCTATTAAGTCTGCCTCACGTTTCATGGGTTTTCCACTTTCGGAAACCAAAATAACCTGATCTACAATATTTTTGTGAAGGTCTATTTTAGCATAATTTTCTTCACTCATATTTCCGGGTTCAAAATCGGCAAAAATATCTTTCTGCATGAATCCGGCACTAACGGCTTTTTGCATTTCCGCTTTAAGTTCTTTTACAGAACCTATCAAAATTTCTTCTTTGCCATCTTCTGTACGCCAAATAGGCAAGGGTATTCCCCAGTAACGCGAACGCGACAAGTTCCAGTCATTTGCATTTGCCAGCCAGTTGCCAAAACGGCCTTCTCCTGTAGCTTTTGGCTTCCAGTTGATGCTGAGGTTCAACTCGTGCATGCGATCCTTAAAATCAGTCACTTTGATGAACCAGGAATCTAGTGGGTAATATAAAATGGGTTTGTCAGTACGCCAGCAATTAGGGTAACTATGCACATATTTTTCAACCTTGAATGCTTTATTCTCTTCTTTTAGCTGAATAGCCAGCTCCACATCTACCGAGCGTTCTGGGGCTTCCCCATCTTCATAGTATTCATTTTTCACATATTTCCCGGCATATTCCCCCATTTCAGGTCTGAATTTTCCCTGCAAATCCACCAAAGGAACCAGATTCCCGTTTTCATCTTTTACCAATAATGGCGGCACTTCAGGCACGGTCTGTTTTGCGACCATCGCATCGTCAGCCCCGAAAGTAGGAGCGGTATGCACGATACCTGTACCGTCTTCAGTAGTGACAAAATCCCCTAAAATAACACGAAACGCATTTTCAGGGTTATTATGCGGCAAGGCAAAAGGCAGCAATTGCTCATAGCGAATGCCCTCAAGGTCTTTACCTTTACATTCGGCTAGAATAAGAAAAGGTATTAGCCCCCTAGCCCCGCCCAATGGCTGGGGAACTGTTTGGAAGGCAGAAGCCAATTCTTCAAAATACACAAAAGTTTCAGCAAGGATAAATTTCTTGTCAAATTGTTTATTAACAAGGTTTTTTGCCAATATCACATTAATAGTCTCAAAAGTGTACTGATTAAACGTTTTTACCAAAACATAATCAATTTTTGGCCCTACGGTTAATGCTGTATTGGAAGGCAATGTCCACGGAGTTGTGGTCCAGGCTAGGAAAAAAGCCCCTTCCGACTCCTCGCCAGTTGGCGGGGGAGAGTAATTAAATGCTTTACTTACAGAATTCTGAGTTCCCCCGCCATTGGGCGGGGTTAGGGGGCTTCTGAACTGCGCCACCACCGTTGTATCTGTCACATCCTGATAAGTGCCGGGTTGGTTCAATTCATGCGAACTTAAACCTGTTCCGGCTTTTGGGGAATATGGCTGGATGGTGTAGCCTTTATATAATAAATTTTTAGAATAAATTTCCTTGAGCAACCACCAGACCGTCTCCATATATTTGGGTTCATAGGTAACATAAGGGTTTTTCATATCTACCCAGTAGCCCATTTTTTCAGTAAGGTCATTCCAAACGTCGGTGTAGCGCATCACGGCTTTTTTACAAGCTGCATTGTAATCTTCCACACTTATTTTCTTGCCGATGTCTTCCTTGGTGATACCGAGTTCTTTTTCAACACCCAGTTCAATTGGGAGACCGTGTGTGTCCCAACCTGCTTTGCGTTGTACCTGAAAACCTTTTTGGGTTTTGTAGCGGCAAAAAATATCCTTAATGGCACGTGCCATTACATGGTGAATGCCGGGCAACCCATTAGCAGAAGGAGGCCCTTCAAAAAAGATGAACGGCTCGTTTCCTTCACGGGTAGTAATGCTTTTTTGAAAAATGCTTTCCTGTTTCCAAAAACCTAATACGTCATCAGCTACTTTAGCCAAGTCAAGTCCTTTATATTCAGGAAATTTTTTGCTCATCATCGCGTGCTTTAATTGAGGTTGCGAAAATAAGCATTTTAGGGGAATATTCCACTCTTAAAACATATACTTCAACGCAACAATAAGGTTTCTTCCCGGTGCGGCAATACCTGAGGAATAGGTGCGATATCGTTGGTCAGTTATATTCTCCAAAGAAACGTTTGCCTGTAGATTATCTGTTATTGCATATTGGGTCGCAAGATTAAACGTGTACCACGACGGGGAGAACAAATCGCCATTGGCATTTACAGGATAAATCTCCGGTTTGTTTGCTTCGGAAGGAGCAAGGTCATTTGGGTCAAAACCACCACTGTAATTGGCATAGACATCTACTTTAAGACGATTGCTTTTCCAAACCAGTCTTGTATTGCCAAATTGTGGCGGTGCATGACGCAAAGGGGCTTCATCACCGTTGTCCAAAACTTCATAACCATCACTAATTGTATAGTTTGATCGCAGATGTAATGTTTTGTAAAAATGAATTTCGAGACCTGCTTCCAGGCCATACACTCTTGCATCTGCAGCGTTTTGAATGGCTTGTACATTGCTTAACTCGCCTTGATATTCAATTTCGGTCTCACCATTTAAGTTAAAATCACGTCGCACGAGCGCGTTGTCCAGTTTAGTATAAAAAGTGGTGACATCCATTTTTAGCACATTCTCAAAATTTAGATTGGCGCCTATTTCACCATTATAGGCATATTCGGCTTTAAGATCAGGATTTGGTACTACCACTGAACCCGGTTCAGACTCAAATATTTTACCTATATCGTCTATATTAGGGGCGCGAAATGCGGTTCCGAAGTTAGCCCGCAATCCCAGTGTTTCATTTGCCTGATAGGAAACCCCTAGGCTGCCGGTAAGGTTTCCGGTGTTGATTTGTGTATCAGAAAATGGAAAGTCATAAAACCGATTGTCAAAAGTAGCGTCTATAAGAAATTGGCTATAACGCAAACCGGATTGCAAGGAGAATTTTGGCGTAATTTTCCACAGCATACTCGTGTAAGCAGCATAGGATTGCCAGGTAGAACCATCAGGATATCTGGAAGCTGTTTCTTCTACATCGCCTGTGCTTGTGTCTGCAACACTGCCTGATGAGTTAACCTTATTGTGTATATATTCTGCGCCATAGAAAAGGGAAACAGCATTTAAGTTCTTGATGAAATCTAGAGTGGCAGAAATGGCATCTACATTTTCTTCGGTGTTAAAAAAATCAGTACTGTTTACATTTCTGTTGTTTCGGCTTTCTTCAAATTTTTGGTAACCAATTATAATCTTTGATTTGTCATACAAGATGCTATTGCTGGTATTCTCAGCCTGCAAATTTCCGGAGAACCAAAGTTGTGGACCGTAATACCATTCTGCATCTCTTAAATTCCCATTTCGCACTCGTGTTAAACGGTCATATCTGGAATAATCTGAGGTGGTTGAAAAAATGAAATTTGCGGCAAAATCCCATCTTTCATTGGGCATAAACCTAATTTTCTGTGCAACACTTACCTGGTTGTAACCGGTGGGTGTTTGCACCAGAGGCTTGTCGTTTGGTACTTGAACGTCTTCGCCATTATTGGTTTCTATAAAAAAATTCCGTAGATAATCGTCAGGGCCTTTAGAACCCATGCGCAGATCCCCAAAATCATTATAGCTGATACTGGTCAAAAAAGCCCATTCTTTGAAGCCGATATTAAAATCTATATGCCCGGTTTTTTCTTCATTTGCAGTGGCATAGCGTGCAACGGCATTCCCGGAAAAGGACCTGCCCTCTTGCATAGAAAATTTAGGTTGAAGGGTATAAAAATTCATTACACCACCCACGGCATCACTACCGTAAACCACAGAGCCGGGACCCAAAATTACTTCAGTATTTTCAACAACAAAGGGGTCAATGGAGAGAATATTTTGAATATTTCCGCCACGAAAAATTGCAGTATTCATGCGTACGCCATCAACGGTCATTAGCAATCTATTTGTAGAAAAACCCCGTATCATTGGGCTGCCGCCGCCCAATTGGCTTTTTTGGACAAACACCTTACCACTTTTACTTAAAAGGTCTGCTGTGGTTTGTGGTTGGAAAATTTGAGCTTCCAGACTATTCATTCTTATGACACTTTGCGGAATATCTCTTTTGTTTTGGGAAAACCTGGTTACAGACAGAACAACTTCATCAAGCTTACTTGCGTTTTGTTCTAAAAGCACAATATTCTTATTCCCTAAAATTTGTTTTTTAGTTAGAATGAAACTGTAGTAAGAAGCGTGTTGAAAATTTATTTTTTCATTATCGCTAAATACATCTAAAGAAACATATCCATCAAAATCAGAAATAACCCCTTTAGACTTATTACTATTGAATAAAGCTACATCAGAAACCGGAGTTTTTGTATCTGCATCTAAAATTTGTATTTTTTGCGAAAAGGCAAAGAGACCAAAACATAAAAAAGTAACCAGAATAAAAATTAACTTCATACGCTTAGTTAAATAGTTGGTTTAAAACTTCGAGAGATTTGGGTTTTTTAAATCCTTGTATGTGTAGTTCATAGTACACTAAAAGGATATTCAAACATTCAGAACGCTCTTTTTTGGTTAATTTGATAGCAACTAATTCATCAAATTTTATACCGAAAAGCTGTTTTACCCCACTATTATTAGGAATCTTTATACAATAAACATTGGTGGATTCTTTTTGAAAAAAACCTTCCAAAGCATTGAATACAGGAAGTTCAATAGTTGATTCATCAGGATAAAACCCGAGAAAATCTGTCAATTGCAATAAAAACAAAAGATGAAAATTAGCGATATTGCTATTTATATCCAGCCATTGTAAGGAGTTTTCTAAGAAATTATACAGCGATTCGTTTTTTTCTTCCTCTTGAATAACATGCTTTAAAATTTCAGATAAGAAAAGTACTAGAGATGTTTTTACAATGTGTGTGTGTAAAGACTGGTGGGTATAGTAAACTTTTGCTTCCTGAATATATTCCAGTGTGCCTTTGTCTTTATGGTTTGCGGTAATTTCTAAAAAGGTTAACGGCTGAAAAAGGGAAGTGCGCATTTTTCCTTTTTTGGATTTCAGGATATTTCTAAGCAAATAGCTTTTAAGTCCTGCAGACTGGGTAAAACATTTAACAATCAGGTCTGCTTCACTATATTTTATGGATGAAATTACTATTGTTTTTGTGGTTATTTGCATTAGCGAATAATCATAACTTTGGCAATTTTTGTTTCCAGGGCATCGCTGCTGGTAACCATTACAAAATACACGCCTGAAGCAACCCTGTACCTACCAAAAGCAGTGGTATCCCAAAGGATACTTCCACCTTCTGAAACTTGTTCAAATACCAGATTACCATTTAGGTCTGTTATTTTCACATTAGATCTGGCCATCAATCCATCAATGGTAACATTACCATTAAAGCCGGGTCGTACAGGATTAGGGAATGCCCTTACAGCCTGTAAGTTGTCGCTGGGCGCTGTAGCACTACCATTATAAGAAACCAAGCCGTTTGCAGTGGCGAAATAAACCACGCCGCTTTGGGGGTCTATAGCGATATCCAGCACATTATTAGAGGGCAATGGAGAATTATCCTTGGTGAAACGTAGTAGAGTCTCCTGTCCATTTGGGGAAAAATAAAAAACTCCTGAAGTTGCGGTTGCCACCCATTTATTGTTTGAACCGTCGACTTCAATATCTGTAATGGATTGTTCAAAAAGAAGTTCCTGAGGAACGCCATCTTCTAATATTATAATTGGTTGGGTGTCTATATTGGCTCCTTCTTCAAAAAAACCACCTACATTAAAAAGCACCCGCAGCCCTTTTCCCGTGCCTATCCACAATTGATTTCTATTATCAAAAGCTAATGCCCTGATTGTACTAGAGGGTAGATTTCCATTTCCTAGATCTTCACCAATTTTTTGAAAAACAGATGTATTGGGGTTATATCCTATTACACCATTGTTATTAGATCCAAAAAAAACATTTCCTTCACGACTGATATCCAGTTTATTTAGGCCTACTTCATCTTCTGGATTTGCAATTAATGCAGAAGCATCAAAACTTTGTATCTGCCCTCCTGTAGTTAATCTTTTAAGCGGATCTACCGGACCTGACTGCACGAACCAAAGATTACCTTCCCGATCAAAATCAGCGCCGTATATTCTGACGCTATTATCAATTAGAGCTACTTCTAAGTTGCTGTTAGTCTCGTCAATAAGTGTTGTTGGTACATTATCGATTATTTTTAAAAGCCCGTCAATCATAGAACTGGCATAAGCTTCTTGAGGGTTTGACGGACTAATTTTGACGTGTACAATAGATCTTGCGCCTAAAACATCTTCAAATTCAATATTTGTCCACATCTCATCCTTTAAATGACTAATTCCTCTATTATTTAGAGGATATGGGTTAAAATCTTGTGATACTTCTCCAAAAACTACCCACAACTGTCCAGCGCTTGCATCCATTGCAAAAGGGTTGTTTAGAATTGGTCCGTCAGGAAGTATTTGCTCTGCTTGGGTACTTCCGAAAAGTACTTCCAAGACCCCATGTTCCCTAGTGCCTAAATATACTTTATCATTATATGCTAAGGTATTGGAAAGTGTGTATTCATAATCTGTAACAGTTGCTACTGTAGCCACAACATCTAAGTTTACATCAAAAACCGTCGATCGGTTGTTTGAGGTTACCGTTAAAAAGTTGGAAGTTGAAAATATATTTCTATTGGTTTGAGGAAAGGCAGCCACCTGCTGAAATATAGTGCCGTTAAATCTATTCAGGTTGTTTAATTGATCTATCATATATAAATTATCCCCAAAGGCTTGTACTCCAAAAGAGCCAAAATTAAAAATATCACTCCATTGTGAAAAATCTATCAGGTTAGTGTTATTGACTAAAGCCCTTTTAACTTTATTATCCATTGCTGCATAAATATAATCTTCAAAAACAGCTGTTTGAAATATTTTACTTTGTGCGCCAAAATCTCCAATAATATAGGTATCCCCAAATTCTAATCCTACTAGGTCATACAGTGAGATCCCAAAATCTGTAGAAATGTAAACAAACCCATTAAATTCATTAAAATGATTAATTCGTTTCTGATTGGGCGGAATGGTAGGTTTATTTAAGATATCGACAACTTTTAATACCTCTCTGTCCTCATTAACTACTTCAATAAGCCCATTTTCATAGCCGATGATTAGTAGATTATAATCTTCACTATAATGAATTTTTGAAATTCTTTCCCCAGAAAGGCCCTGTATGCTAGTAATGGTCTCTATTTCTGTAGTGATAAAATCATATATGAAAATAGCATTTTCAGAAGCTGCTACAAGTCTGTCATCACCCTGTGAAACATCAACTATATTTGTATAGGAAAAATACCCCGACCATTCACTTTCAAAGTTTTGAGAGAAGAGATTTGTAGTCAGCAAAAAGGCTATTATACAAAATAGTTTTTTCATAAATAACGACATCTATATCCTTGTATTAACACGCTAAAATAACATTTATTGCAAGAATAAAAAGCAAAAAAGTCATTCACACAGGGTAAATGACTTTTTTAAATAATTATAATGACATTATACTACCCCTTGGGCTAGCATAGCATCTGCAACTTTTACAAAACCTGCAATGTTTGCACCTCTAACGTAGTCTGTAAAACCATCTTTTTCAGTTCCATACTTCACACAAGCTTCATGAATATCTTTCATAATTTTGTGTAGTTTTTCATCCACTTCTTCTGAAGTCCAGTTGTAACGCATGGAATTCTGTGACATTTCAAGACCGGAAGTGGAAACTCCCCCTGCATTAGATGCTTTACCGGGTGAGAAGAGTATTTTAGCTTTAAGAAAAACTTCTACTGCTTCGGGTGTGGTGGGCATATTAGCCCCTTCCGCAACACAAATACATCCATTTTTTACTAAGGTTTTTGCTTCTTTTTCGTCTAACTCATTCTGCGTTGCGCAAGGCATAGCGATATCACATGTAACTCCCCAAGGTCTTTCACCATCAATATATTTTGCTTTTGGGTATTTAGTGACATATTCACTAATTCTATCCCTTTTTACGTTTTTAAGATCCATAATATAGGCAAGTTTCTTTTCTGAAATACCTTCTTCATCAAGAATATAACCATCAGAATCTGACATGGTGATTACTTTAGCGCCTAGCTGTGTTGCTTTTTCGGCGGCATATTGGGCTACATTTCCAGAACCTGAAATGGCGATAGTTTTACCTTTTAAACTGTCTTTCCTGGTTTCCATCATGCTTTGGGCAAAATAAACATTACCATAACCTGTAGCTTCAGGGCGCATTAGTGAACCCCCATAAGAAAGTGCTTTTCCGGTAAATACCCCTGTAAATTCGTCTTTTAATCTTTTATATTGACCAAACATGTATCCTATTTCTCTCCCTCCTACACCTATATCACCTGCAGGTACATCTGTGTTTGCGCCTATGTACTTACTTAATTCTATCATAAAACTTTGGCAAAAACGCATTACCTCAGCATCTGATTTTCCTTTCGGATCAAAATCAGAACCTCCTTTTCCACCGCCCATAGGCAATGTAGTTAGTGCATTTTTAAAAGTTTGCTCGAAGCCCAAAAATTTCAACACACTTAAATTTACAGTAGGATGAAAACGTAAACCGCCTTTATATGGACCGATGGCTGAATTAAATTGCACACGATAGCCTTTATTTATCATTATTTCACCCGAATCTGCAGTCCAGGGCACACGAAAAATAATTACCCTTTCTGGTTCGACCATTCGCTCTAGAAGCTTGGCGTTTTGGTATTTTTTATTTTCTTCAATGAAAGGAATAACTGTTTCTGCTACTTCTCTTACTGCTTGTAGAAATTCCGGTTCGTTTGGGTTAGATTTTTCTACCTGGGAAATAAAATCTTTTATGCTTTTTTTCATAGGTCGTTATTAAAATGTCAATATTTAAATAGTTTAGAAATAAGAAGTTTTTGCAATATGATTAATTATGTATCGTTTAAAAGTGCAAATATAAAGCATATGTAAAAATTAATATCATAATTTAACTAATTCCTAATTATTTTATTTAATTTTCATCTTTAAAATGTTTTTATATATTTGTGTTGTCTCAAATAACCTTGTAATTCTATGAAAACCAGATATTTTGTTTTCGTGCTGTTTTTTGCATTATTTTCTACTCAAGAAAATTATAGCCAATTTGGTTTTTCTCATGAAGTAGGTATTATTACAGGACCAGTTGTGTTTTTTTCGGATTTTGGTCAGCGAAATAATATTGACACAAACTTAGGTAATGTTGGTTTTGGTGTTGGTTTAATTCACTACCTAAATTTCGCTTATCGTGCAGATTGTAAATGCTATACCAAAGACACCTTTTTTAACGACCACTTTAAGTTAAGAAATGAAATTTCATACCATAAAACTAATCTGGAGCATCTAGGAAAATGGGTGGATCCTTCCAGAACATCCCTTTTTGCAGACCAGTTAAGAGCTATGAAAGGTTCTACTTCTGTATTTGATATAGGCTCTCAATTAGAATTTTTCCCATTAAGTATTCGCGACTTTTCTGCAGGAAGATTTAAAATTGCACCTTTTATAAGTTTCGGTTTTCATTGGGTTAACTTTGATCCAAACATCTATTTTGATCCAAACATCTATTCAGAAGATGGACCTTTAGGAACAGAATTAACTACTCCTGATAAATACATAGACGCTTACACAAATACCCCGGGATCCACATGGTCTGTGGTTTGGAGTGCTGGTATCAGATACAAATTAACCCCATTAAGCGATTTGATGCTTGACGGAAGATGGCAATATTATTTCTCAAATTGGGTAGACGGACTAAACCCGGATGTGCCTGAAAATAAAGCTAACGATTGGATTTACTGGTTAAACGTTGGCTATATTTACTATCTTGATTAACCCAATGCTTGCTTGATGTCGTCGATTAAATCGTCTACATCTTCAATCCCAACACTTAACCTTATCAATGAATCGACAACACCGGTTTTTTCCCGCTCTTCCTTTGGAATAGAGGCGTGGGTCATACTGGCAGGATGCCCGGCCAAGGATTCTACACCACCCAAAGACTCTGCAAGGGTAAAAACTTTTAATTTCTCTACTACCTTAATAGCATCTGCCATTATATTTCCTTTTGTTGTAAAAGAAATCATGCCCCCAAAATCTCTCATTTGTTTTTTTGCAATTTCGTGATTGGGATGGTCTTTTAAACCGGGCCAGAATACTTTTTCAACTTTAGGGTGGGTTGACAGATATTCTGCTACTGCTTTGCCATTTTCACAATGCCTTTGCATTCTTATGTGCAATGTTTTAATTCCGCGAAGGACAAGAAAACTGTCTTGAGGACCACAAATTGCACCGCTGGCATTTTGAATAAAATACAAACGCTCTGCAAGTTTTTCATCTTTTACAACTAAAGCCCCCATTACTACATCACTATGTCCGCCCAGATATTTTGTTGCAGAATGCATTACAATGTCTGCACCCATTTCCAGCGGTTGTTGTAAGTAAGGGGTTGCAAAGGTGTTATCTACTGCTAAGAGAATTTTATGTTTTTTGGAAAGGCCTACACAAGTTTCAATATCAATGACATTCATCATGGGGTTTGTGGGGGTTTCTACCCAAAGCAGCTTTGTTTTAGTATTGATATGCTTTTCAATTGCACCGGCATCCTGCATCCCAATAAAATGAAATTTGATGCCAAAATCCTGATAGATTTTAGTGAATAACCGGTAACTGCCTCCGTAAAGGTCATTTGTGGAAACTACTTCGTCACCGGGCTTTAATAGTTTCATTATGGCGTCAATAGCCGCTAAACCGGATCCAAAAGCAAGGCCAAATTTACCGTTTTCAATACTTGCCAGCGCATTTTCAAGTGCTGTACGGGTTGGGTTTCCACTGCGCGAATATTCATAACCCTTGTGTCCTCCGGGAGTTGTTTGTGAGTAAGTGCTTGTTTGATATATGGGAGGCATTACTGAGCCGTAAGCAGGATCTACATTGTGTTGGCCACCATGGATTGTCTTTGTATTAAATTTCACCTTTTCTAATTTATTTGTTTTTAATTGGTCAGGATGGAATGCACAAATAAGATGGGTAAATTTGACACATCCAATAGAGGGCATTTCATAAATGTTATATTTTTATTAACAACAAATGTAACAGATTATTCGCTCAATATTAAATCTAAATGTACCTTTAACCTTTGTTTAATATCCAATTTTTTATGCGAAAAATACCCGTAATCATTTCATTTGTAATTCTTAGTATTAGCTGCGCAAAAGAAGAACCATTAGCGTTCTCTGAAGTACAACTATCTGCAGATTCCTTTGAAGCTTGTTCTACTTCTAATTGTCCTGAATTAAATGTACAATATCTATTAGCAACAGGAAATAAAGAGGTTTCAGATATAATAAATGGGGTGATTGAACTACATCTTGTTACCATTCTTACCAGCAATCAAGATGATGTACAAAATGTGGTCACTATAAAAGATGCCGTCACAAGTTTTATTGCAGATTATAAACAGTTTGAAACCGATTTTGGGAATTCATTCATTGCATATAATGCAGACACAAATATGATGGTATCTTACTTTTCAGAAGATTTAGTTTCTATTAAGCTGGATTATTATTTGTTTACCGGAGGAGCGCATGGGTATGGTGGGACAAATTATCTGAATTTTAACCCGAAGACTGCGGAGATATTGACTTCAACTACCATGTATGCCAATGAGAAAGAATTTTTAAAATATGTAGAAAATAAGTTCAGGGAAGAATTTCAAATCCCAAAAGACAGTACAATAAATGCAACAGGATTTTGGTTTGAAAATGACACTTTTTATTTACCTCAAAATGTGGGATTCACTGAAAGCGAAGTAGTGCTGATTTATAATCAATATGAGATAGCAAGTTATGCAGAAGGTCCCATTTTACTTACTTTTCCTAAAGAAGAAGTATTGGAGTTTTTAGAATTTCATTAGATATTTTTATTTAAGTGTATGCAAAAGATTTTTTATTTATCCAGTTGTTCCACCTGCAAACGAATAGTAGCAGAATTAGAAATTCCATCTTCTTTTTCAGTACAGGATATAAAAGCATGCCCAATTAAAAAGCAAGAACTTGAAGCGCTCAAAAAACTTTCCGGAAGCTATGAGGCATTATTCAGCAAACGGGCGCAATTATATAAACAGCGGAATTTAAAAAACAAAACACTTTCTGAAACAGATTATAAAAATCTACTGCTTGAGCATTACACTTTTCTGCAACGCCCCATACTTGTTATTGGGTCTGAAATATTTATTGGCAATGCAAAAGCTACCATAGAAAAGGCAAAAAAAACAATGCATGAATCCTAGGGCACTTGCAATACTTGCAGCAACTGCTGCCAGTACCATTTATGCAATAAACCACAGTATCGCAAAGGGCTTAATGCCCGAATTTATAAAGCCTTATGGTTTTATATTATTGCGGGTCTCCAGTGCGGCAATTATTTTTTGGTTGTTTTCAATTGGTTTTCCAAAAGAAAAAATCGACGCAAAAGACTGGAAAAGATTAGTCGCTTGTGCTTTTTTTGGTATGGTCATAAATATGTTGATGTTTTTTAAAGGACTTAGCCTTTCTACACCCATAAACAGTTCTGTAATTATTACAATTTCACCGGTTTTGCTTTTGGTTCTTTCCGCCATTCTTATAAAAGAGCGTATTACAGTGATAAAAACTGTAGGGATAATTTTAGGACTCGCAGGTGCTTTGGCATTAGTTTTTTTTGGAGAAAGGGAACAATTTAATGCCCCAAACATTCCTCTGGGTAATATTTTATTTATCGTTAATGCAGTTTCTTATTCCATTTATTTAATACTGGTAAAATCCTTAACAGGCAAGTACAGTTCCATTACACTCATGAAGTGGCTTTTCCTTTTTGCGTTTCTAATTAACTTACCCATAGGAATTAAGGAATTTACAGAAGTACAATGGGTTTCGCTTCCGGCAGTGGTTATTAGGGAAATGGCATTTGTGGTTCTTGGGACTACCGTATTGACTTACCTTTTTAATATCTATGCGTTGCGTGAATTAAAAGCCTCGACCATTGGAGCGTTTATATATCTGCAGCCGGTCTTAGCAGTTATTTTTGCAGTTATGTTAGGAGTGGATCAGCTTACCCCTTTACGCATTTTAGCAGCCTTGCTGATATTTGCCGGGGTGTATTTATCTTCATTAAAACCTAAAAATCCAGACATATTAAAAACGGACTAAATTTTATTTTCAAAAAAAACAGGGCATAAAAAAAGCGCCTTGTTTTCACAAAGCGCTTTGGTTTATTTTATCTCTTTACCATCTTTATCAACAAAATGGTATTCCAGATACGTGTAAGCATCTCTTGGTTGTATTTTCACCCATTTTTTGTGCTCTAAAAACCATTTAGATCGCACAGATGGAAACCCTTTTGTAAGAAAGGCTGCTATAAAAGGATGTGTGTTTAAGGTTATCTTCTTATAGTCTTTTTTAAGTAATCTTTTTAAGTCGTCATTGATTCTGTCCACAATCAAAATGGGAGCATCAATCTCTCCATTTTCTCCGTTCGGGTCTTCCTCACGGGTTTTTATGTTCATTTCAGGTCTGACCCTTTGCCTTGTAATCTGGATCAATCCAAATTTACTGGGCGGCAAAATTTTATGTTTTGCCCTGTCGTCTTTCATTTCATCACGTAAGTGATTGAAAAGTTGTTTTCTGTGGTTTGGGTTAGCCATATCGATAAAATCGACGACTATAATCCCTCCCATATCGCGCAATCTAAGCTGTCTTGCAACATCAGAAGCGGCGATTAAATTTACTTCTAAAGCGGTACCTTCCTGGCTATCTGATTTGTTTGACCGGTTACCACTGTTTACGTCTATGACGTGAAGTGCTTCGGTATGTTCAATTACCAGATAAGAACCTTTACTCCCTGAAACAGTACGTCCAAACGATGTTTTAATCTGTCTGTCTATACCAAATTTTTCAAAAAGAGGCACGTTAGAATCATACAACTTGATGATAGACTCTTTGTTTGGTGCAATTTCGTGCACATAATCTTTAATTTTTAAGTAAAGTGCTTCATCATCGATATGAATTGCAGTAAATGAATCATTTAATAAATCTCTTAAGATAGAGAGACCTCTGTTCATTTCGCTCATAACTTTTGAAGGATGATGCGCATTTTGTAGCTTTTTACACATGGAAGACCATCGGTCTACCAGGTTTTGTAAATCTTTATCCAGTTCAGCTACTTTTTTGCCCTCTGCTACTGTTCTTATAATAACGCCAAAACCTTTGGGTTTTATGCTTTGAACCAGTCGTTTTAAACGCTCTTTTTCTTCTTTGGATTCTATTTTTTGTGAAATAGAAACACGATCAGAAAAAGGAACTAAAACGATATATCTTCCTGCTATAGACAACTCAGAACTAATTCTGGGTCCTTTAGTGGATATAGGTTCTTTTACTATCTGAATCAATAACGATTGATTTGATTTTATGGCTTCGTTTATCTTACCATTTTTATCAATATCGTTTTCAAATGGGAAATTTTTTAAAGAATAATCTTTAAGTTTACCTGTACTTACACGTTTTATGAATTTTAAAAGAGAAGGAAGTTGCGGACCCAAGTCCTGATAGTGTAAAAAGGCGTCTTTTTCATAGCCTACATTTACAAAAGCAGCATTAAGTCCCGGTACAGTTTTGCGTACTTTGGCTATAAACACATCACCAACGGCAAATTCACTGTCATCCTCTTCTTTGTGCAATTCAACAAGTTTTCCATCTTTTAAAAGGGCAAAATCAACTTCTGAGGAACTGGATCTAATAAATAATTCGTAGCTCACTCTAATTAATTTTTGTCCGCCAAAGGCGGATGGATTAAACAAAATTTTATCACAGGTTTTTGAAACCCGGCGAAACCAGTATAAACATGCAACTCGCTGAAAATTTTCAGCAATAATTTTATACAAATCTCTTTGTCAAAGAACTAATTTCTATTAAACGAAAAAAGTAGTTAGAAACTACTTCTTTTTCTTGTGGCGGTTAGCGCGGCTTCTCTTTTTGCGCTTATGGGTTGCTACCTTGTGTCTTTTTCTTTTTTTACCACTTGGCATATAATTTCGTATTTTAAAGTTATTAATTATTTTACTTCCACATTGCCTTTCACTCCTTCAACAAATACTTTTGCCGGTTTGAATGCAGGGATATTGTGTGCTGGTATTTTAATAGTCGTGTTTTTGGAAATGTTACGACCTGTTTTTTCTGCTCTAGTTTTGATAATGAAACTTCCGAAACCTCTAAGGTAAACGTTGTCCCCACTTTCTAATGAATTTTTAACTTCTGTCATAAACGTTTCAACAGTAGCTTGTACATCACCTTTTTCCATTCCTAGCTTTTCTGATATTTTAGCTACGATATCTGCTTTAGTCATTCTATAATATTTAAGGATTAAAAAATTAATTTTTTTTAAGACCGCAAATATAGTGATTTTAAAATCAACAAAACAACCCTAAAAGATTAAAATATAATCAGATATAATCTATTTTTGTGTGGAGACAGATGAAATAATGAATTTTGCTAACAAATTAGTCTATTGGTATTTAGATAATAAACGGGATCTCCCTTGGCGTAAAAATAAACAACCTTATTTGATTTGGCTCTCAGAAATAATCCTGCAACAAACCAAAATTGAGCAAGGCTTACCATATTTTCATGCATTTGTGAAAGCTTATCCCACCATTTTTGACCTAGCAGAAGCTCCTGAACATGATATTCTAAAACTTTGGCAAGGGCTTGGGTATTATTCAAGGGCAAGAAATTTACACCACACCGCAAAAAATATTGTAGAAAACCATAACGGAATTTTTCCTGCAAACTATGAAGGGCTTCTTAAATTAAAAGGCATTGGCGATTATACGGCAAGTGCCATAAGCTCTATTTGTTATGAGCAGCCCCAAGCTGTGGTTGACGGAAATGTGTACAGGGTATTGTCTCGAATTTTTGGTATTTTCACACCTATAAATTCATCTAGCGGTATTAAAGAATTTAAAACACTGGCGATGGAACTATTGGATATAAAAAATCCGGGAACTTATAACCAGGCTTTAATGGAATTTGGGGCCTTATGGTGTAAACCAAAAAATCCTTTTTGTGTAGATTGTGTTTTTCAAAAAGAATGTTATGCTTTTAGAAATAATGAGATAGATAAACTTCCTACCAAAAGTTCAAAAACCAAAGTCAGGAATCGCTACTTTAATTACCTTGTCTTAAACTCTTCCGATGAAAAAACAGTGATTCAGCAACGAACTGCCCCCGGAATATGGAAAAATTTATACGAATTTCCATTGATTGAGACACAGGCGACAAGTTATTTAAGAAAGGATCAGGTGAAAGAAATAATTACCTATACCACCGTCGAATCTGTTACCCTTTATAACGAAATACCCATTATTCATAAACTCTCTCATCAGCATTTGCATATTAGGTTCTGGATAATAGATACAACTTCCTTAGAAGATAAAGGGGTAAGCTTTGAAGCGATTGTTTCTTTTCCAGTACCTATTGTGTTACACAACTTTATTACCCATTTCCGGTTTTAAAAGACGATAAAATTTGATACCTTTGAGAAATTACCTTAAAAATTATGACAGGGACACTAAATAAAGTTATGCTTATAGGACATACAGGCGATGATGTTAAAATGATTTATTTTGATGGGGGAGGTGCCATAGGAAGATTTTCCATTGCAACTAATGAAACCTATGTAAATAAAACTTCAGGAGAGCGGGTTACAAATACAGAATGGCACAATATAGTGGTCCGCAATAAAGCAGCTGAAATCTGCGAAAAATATTTAAAAAAAGGTGATAAAGTCTATATAGAAGGAAGATTGAAAACCCGAAAATGGCAAGATGATCAGGGTAACGAGCGTTACAGCACAGAAATACAATGTACTGATTTTACCTTTTTAACTCCTAAAGGAGATAGTGATGCAGGTTCTAAGGAAGCAAAACAACCCACTGAAAAACCCGCTGAAAAAAGTCATCAAACAAATGCGGGAGCAGAAAATGAGGAAGACCTTCCTTTTTAGAGGTCTGTTTAAGTAAACGAAATTTCTTTTCTAAATCCTTTAAACAAAACTGAATCTACATTAATGAGGTATATTGTTGTACTATTTTCCTTTTTTCTTTTACTTTCTTGTGGGGAAGAAGTCCTTATAAAGCCAAAAGCAATGTTGCGATTAGAATATCCGGAACCGGTGTATCAAAAAATTAATCTGGGTTGTCCCTTTTCTTTTGAAGTCAATATGCAGGCAAATACTTCCAGGAAAGACAATTGCTGGATAAATCTCGAATATCCAAAAATGAAAGCAACCATTTATTTGACATATAGATCTGTGGTTGATAATCTGGATTCACTGCTTTTTGATGCACAAAAGTTGACGTATGACCATACGATCAAAGCATCTGTTATAGAAGATCTGGCTTATGAAGATAGTATTAAAAAAGTATATGGCATGTATTATGAAATAGGAGGAAATGCGGCAACGCCTTCCCAGTTTTTTGTAACGGATACTGTTAACCATTTTATAACAGGATCTATTTATTTTAATACAAAACCCAATTTTGATTCCATATATCCCGCAGTGGAATATTTGAGAAGGGACATTCGTAGAATAATGGAAAGCATAGAATGGGAAGAATAACTTTACATATATATTAAAAATAATGGCAAAAAATATACTTTATCTTATACTTACATTTTGTAGTCTACCCTTGTCAGGACAGACCTACAAACCCTTGTTGGATAATGTAAATGAATGGCAATTTACCACTTGTTTTTCAGGATGTATAACAGATGTTTATTACACAGCAGGGGATACAATTGTAGATGGAAAAACACATAAAATCCTGGATGGTTACCATTATATATCGAGAACTTTTTTATTGCGTGAAGAAGTAGACAACAAACAGGTCTTTTTGACTAAAGTCAGTCCCGATAGAATAGATGTCTATTTATTATATGATTTTTCATTAACTGAAGGAGACACGATAGAAATGTTAAACCCTATTACCCCATTTCCTGCAGAAGGTGGTTATTTTATGCTGGATTCCATTCGTTATCGTCCATTGGTAGATGAAAATGAGTATGCCCATTATTACTTTTCGCCCACGCTATCAAATACCACAAGTACAAATAATGCAATCTGGATAGAAGGTGTTGGTTCTTTGTCAATTATTAACGCACCTGGAGGTTTCCCGGATATTAATGGAGCAGGACATTTGAGTTGCTTTTTTAAAGACGGCGAGAGTTTTTATGCCAATCTCGATTCTATTAAAGGTTGTCAACCCATTCATTTAGGGCTTAAATATCCACACGATGCGCTGGAGAAAGTGATTGTTTATACCCCTTTGCAAAGTAACTTGTGTATTCTTAAAAATACTGCAAAAGTAAAAAGTATTGCAGTTTATACTTTGCAAGGCAAGAAAATAGGAAGTTTTATTAACACACAACAGCAAGATTTAATTAGCCTGGACATTTCTCATTTTAAAAGCGGCTTGTATATGCTTGTGGCAGAATCGTTTGAAAATACCAGAAAGACTTTTAAAGTCGCTATTAAATAGGAATTTCAAATTACTTTATTCGATAATTACTTCTTCTTGTTTATTAGTATCCCAAATCACTTTATAAGTATCTGAAGTGGCAGCAACTGAAGCGGTTAATTTTTCTTCATTAACCAATTTCTCATCATAAGTAACTGTAGCCATTTGAGAATCAAAATCCACTTTGGCTTCTTTAACACCATCCATAGCAAACAAGTTTTTCTCGATTACTTTTGCACACCCCATTGCGCATTTCATACCTTCCACACTAAAACTTGAAGTGACATAGTTTGCATCAGGGTTGAGAATTTTTTCAGGTGCAGGTTCTGTTGTCTCAACTGTTTTTGTTTCGGGGGATGTTTCGTTTTTACAAGAAGCAAAAGCAAAAAGGAAAGAAATTATAACAACCATTGTTTTTAAAGCTTTCATATAGAGTATATTTTATTTCCACAAATTTACAAAAATCACCACTTAATTCCTTTTAAATTTCCAATTTTGTGCTTTCTAAATTTGAGTATGGAGAAGGCAAATATAAAGTGGCTCTTTTTGATTATACTTTCCATAGTATGGGGGAGTTCCTTTATATTGATCAAAAAATCCCTTATTGGATTAACCCCTGTCCAAGTGGGTGCATTGCGTGTTTTTATTGCTTCGGTTTTTCTTTTGATTATTGGTTTTACCAGGCTCAAAAGAATTGACAAAAAACAATGGAAATGGATTGCAGTTGCAGGGACGATAGGCACTTTTATTCCCGCTTTTTGTTTTGCCTATGCCCAGACGGAGATTGATAGTGCTATTTCTTCCATCTTAAATGCCACGACACCTATTATGACGCTTATTTTTGGGTCGCTGTTTTTTGCTATTGGGTTTACTAAACGACAACTTTTTGGCGTAATAATTGGACTTTTGGGCTGTTTAATGCTTATATGGCAGGGCTCTTCCATCAATCCTGATCAGGATTACAGATATGTGTTGTTCATTTTTGTGGCAACGGTGGGGTATGCCATGAATGTGAATATTATAAAAACCCATATGCAGGAACTTTCACCATTAGCGATTTCCACAGGGTGTTTTTTGGTGCTTATGGTGCCGTCTTTTCTTATTCTTGCCTCTACAGGGTTTTTTAATCAGGAGATTCTTACTTCAAAAGAGACTGTCAATTCTATAGGCTATGTAGCACTACTGGCGGTTTTTGGCTCAGCGCTGGCATTGCTGATTTTTAATAAACTCATACAAATAAGTACACCGGTTTTTTCAACCTCGGTTACTTATACTATTCCTATTGTGGCATTGGCTTGGGGAATTTTTGACGGGGAAAAGTTTTCATTTCTACAAATTATTGCAGGGGCTGTTATTATTTTAGGGGTAATACTTGCAAACAGCAAAAAGCGGGTACGAAAAACAGCACCGATTTAATTAAATATTTTTTGAAAATCAACGGGAATATCGATATCAAAAAACACCAAGCCATCAACCAATATAACTGGCAGCAAAAAATTTTCCTGAAATTCATTTTTGTCCTTTAAAATCTGATACATTAAATCGTGATTTTCTCGATTTGCCATTATGTCTATTACCTTAAAATCTTTATCATTTTCCAATAAATGAGCTACTGTTCTTACACTTCTGGGACAGTCTTTACTGTAAAAAACTGTAATGCCAGTATCAGAATTTACCTCGTTTTTTTCAACAAAAGGGATAAATTCAATAATTGGCTTTGTCTTTATGTGGTAGTTGTAAGAATTAGCTCCAATTGTAGTAAAAGAATAAAATGTTACAGTGTCTTTGGGCTGAACAGCTTTTGTAACTGGAGTTCTGTTGCCCCTCAGGCCTTTTGAGATTTATAATTTTTAATTCAGTTTCATAAGGTAATATACTGTGGTTTATGATTTTAAATTCCAATAAATTGTTTGACCTGACCTCTAAAAATTCAATTTTATCATTCTGCGTATTGCCTGTGTACGACATTATAAGTATCGGGATTAAGATGAGGAAGGTGTTTTTCATAATAGTATTAATCTATGTTAAAAATATAATTGAGTTTATTATAACCTATACTTTTTTTTCATTTGGCAATTTATTTTGAGTTAAACAATTTCTGTTTTTCAACTAAATGTCCCAAAAACTAATAATGGGATTAAATTTTAGTTGTACTTCAAAAGGGGAATTACCAAACCCTGGCAATTAAAGGAGAATGTTTTATTTTGCCAAGATATATATATATTACAATCCAAATTAATTTTTAAAAAATCAATTCTTATCCATTAATATAAAAAAACCGCCCCAATATAATAAAGAGGCGGTTTTGTATATTGAAGTGGTTTAAACTTTTTTCAATTGGCTAAAAAAATGCTCTTTTTGCCCCATATTCGTCTTTTTTTCGTTCCATCCGCCTCAGGCGGATGCAACTCAAAAAAGCCTTCATAGGTAACAAAAATCATCATTTTTCGCATCAATCAAAAAAGTTTAAACCACTTCATAGTAAAAATTGTAAAGCTTATTTAAAATCCTCGTCGCTTATGCCTTCGTTGATTTTTATTTCAGCTACTTCAAATTTCAATTCTTGCGGGCCGGCGGCGACACCAATTGTGTGCGGGAATTTAATTCCGCCCACTTCTTTGTAATCGCTGTATTGAATAACAGTTCTCATTTCCATACCATTCATTTCTTGAATGGTCTCATTTTTTAATTTAAGACCGGTTTCCACATCATAATAGCCAAAACTTTTATCCGTAAAGGCAATTACATAGGCATTTTTGCCATTTACATTTTCAATCCCATTCAAGGTTGCACCGGTAGCGATTAATTCAGGGAAAGGGACAGCAGTTGTTTTGGAAGCGGCAATTTGTTCTTCTGTGAAATCTGTTTTTTGGCCTTGCGCCATGCTATAGCCTGTTTGTCCATCAAAAATGGTTTTTTGAATTGCCATTCCGCCCATTAAAATTGCCAGGGAGTTTTTGTTGGTTTTTGTGGATTTCATTTCCATCCCTAATTGCATTCCCTGCATTTCTGCATTTGCTTTTGTATATAATGTATTTACACCTTCTAACTTAGCTTTTCCGCCTATGGCGTTGATGTATTTGTTCAATACACTTTCTACAGTAACAGAAGGATCTATTGCAATGTCATAATTGGGTTCTTCTGTCGGGTTTCCGTGGATGTCAAAATAAAACACGGTTTTTTTCCTGCCATCCGGTCTTTTTATGTTTTGAAGGCCTTTCAATACTTCAGAGCCTTTTCCGGTAACCACTATTCTTAAATTATCTGCCAAATAGTATTTTTTAGCTACACGTTGCACATCCTCAGCGGTAACGGCATTTATTTTCTTCAAATAATTTTCGTAAAAATCTTTCGGAAGGTTTTGGGTTTCTATACTCAATGCATAATTTGCAACTGTTTCAGGACGCTCCAGTGCAAGAACGAAGTCGCCCGTGAATTTTGCTTTGGCATTTCTTAATTGTTCTGGGGTAACTTTATTATCCCTAATGAAACGAATTTCTTTCATCATTTCCACAACTGCGCTATCTGTTACAGCATTTCGCACACTGGTACTTGCTGTAAAACCGGCAACGTGTTTTCCAGCTCCAGTAGAAGAACGCGCTCCATAGGTCCAGCCGTTAGCTTCTCGCAGGTTCATATTCAATAAACTGTTAAAGTCTCCACCTAAAATTCTGTTCGCAATCAATACTGGAAAATAATCAGGATCGCTCATTTTTAAGTTTACCACATTTTCTACTACGATCTCAGATTGCACAGCGTTAGGCATATCTATAAAATTGATTTGGGTAAACTGTACATCTTTTGGCGCAGCATAGTCCACTTTAGGCACAGTAGATCGCATCCAGTTTGTAAAATACATGTTTGTCAATGCTTGTGCCTCATTAAATTCCACATCTCCAATAATAACTAAATAGGCATTGGATGGTGAAAAGAAATTATCGTAGTAATTTTTAACATCCTGAAAGGTAATTCGCTGCACACTTTCTTCTGTAGTAAATTCTCCTTTAGGGTGGTTTTTACCATAAAGCAAAGCATTAGAAACCTGACGGGATACTGTGGAAACATCTGTTTTGTTGTTTTTTAGGGATTCCAAAAGTCTGTCTTTTTCCTTTTGAAATTCTTCTTCGGTCAACAAAGGGTTTATTGCAGCATCTGCCATTAATTCAAATACCCTAGGAAAGTATTTGGAAAGCGAACTAGCAAAAGCACTTTGAGAACCAAAATTTATGGAAGCTCCCAGGAAATCAATTTCCTCATTAAATTCGTCTTTGGAAATGGAAGTAGTACCGTTTCCTAACATCGCGGCCAGTAAATTTTCAACACCCACTTTATTACCAGTCGCATATAACGGATTATCAATTAGCATCTGTATGCGCACTCTTGGTAACTTGGTATTTCTAACCACCATTACTTTTAACCCGTTGTCCAGATTAAACGTTTGAGGTGTGCCTAAGTTAATTGTGGGTGCAGGTCCGGGAACCGGGCGTTTAGATCTGTCTACTTGTGCAGTTACTAAAGTTGCAAAGAATAAACAGAGGGATAAGGATATTATATATTTTTTCATGAAAGTAAATTTTATTGTTGAGATTGTGGTAAGTATTCTAATCGCAATCTTTGGTTAGGGTTTAAATATTTTCTAGCGGCATCACGTATTTCTTCTCTAGTAATGGAACGGTAAATATCAATTTCATTATTTATAAGATTGATATCACCATAGAGCATCTGGTAAGTAGCTAAAGAGCCTGCAATACCTGCAATACTTGCATTTGCATTAACAAACCTATTTTCAAAAACATTTTGTAATTTTTCAAATTCGCGTTCAGAAATCAATTCGTTTTGGATTTTTACAATTTCTTCATCAATTTCTTTGGTAAGATCCGCTAAAGATGTGTTATTTAAAGGTATTGCAAAAGTTAAATACATTCCATAATCTTGCTGGCTAACGTTGAAAGCTGCAACTTCGAGGGCCATTTTTTTCTCATCCACGAGTTTTTTATATAATCTGGAACTTTTTCCACCACTTAAAATGCTAGAGACCATATCCAAAATTCGTGCATCTCTGGTATTCATTGCAGGAGTCCTGTAAGCATGGACTATTGCAGGTATTTGAATGTTTTGGTCGTAAGCAACGGCATCAATTTGTTTGGTGATAGGCTCCTCCTTAATAGTAACCCTTGGAACATCCTTACCTCTTGGTATGGGTCCAAAATAATTCTGTATCATTTTTTTTACCTCAGGCACGTTAATATCACCCGCAACTACAAGGGTTGCATTATTTGGCACATAGAATTTTTCATTAAAAGCCAAAAACTCATCAAGGGTAGCGGCATCCAGATGCTCCATACTACCTATGGGAGACCAGCGATAAGGGTGTTTAAAGAACATGTTCTTTTTTACCTCTTCAAAAATTCTTCCATAAGGTTGATTATCTACTCTAAGTCTTTTCTCTTCTTTTACTACTTCATTCTGGGTATCCACACCTATTTGATTAATAACAGGGTGCAGCAAACGCTCGCTTTCCATCCATAAACCAAGCTCAACAGCGTTTGATGGAAAAACTTCGTAATAATAGGTGCGGTCATCACTAGTGTTTGCGTTGTTGCTTCCACCATTGGAGGAAACTATTTTAAACCACTCCCCGCGCTCAATATTTTTGGTGCCTTCAAAAAGCAAGTGCTCAAAAAAGTGCGCAAAACCGGTTCTCTCAGGATTTTCATCTTTGGCCCCAACCTGATACATAACAGAGGTTATAACTATAGGGGAAGTATCGTCTTGGTGAAGAATAACGTGAAGACCGTTATTTAAAGTGTACTCTTCAAATGCTACTTCCTGAGCTTGGCTGGGTGTCCATGCCAAAAATAGGCAAGCAAGTGCAAAAATTGTTTTTTTCATTTTAATTTTTTTGTGGTTACTAATTACGATAATCCTATAAGTTGCAAATAGTAGAAAAAAGTTACAGTTATAAGGATAACAAATTTAGCATTTTAAGATCTAATTGCCAATTCTCTCTAATAAAATTAACAATGTATTAAGCCTTGCTTTGCAGAAAAATACCGAAATTAGTCAACTATCAACCAAAAACTAAAAAAATGACCAGATTATATCTAAAATATGGAATTGGAATTGCTGTTGTTTTAATTGTGTATTTTTTAATTTTAAAAGTAATAGGATTACATGTGTATCCAGTTCTAAGTGCTTTTAATGGGGTGATAATAGGGGCAGGAATTTTTATGGCCATAACTTTTTATAAAAAAAACCACACTAAATTTAAATTTGAGAAAGGTTTTCAAGCCGGACTGTTTAGTGGATTTTTAGGGGCTATTTTATTTACGGCCTTTATGGCAATATATATTTATCATTTAGACTCAGAATTTGCAACACATATTTTAGGAAATTGGGAATCTAATTATAATTATCCTTCCTTATTGTTGGCAACCGTTTTAATAATGGGTCTTGCTACTTCTTTTGTACTGACACTGTCATTTATGCAGCTTTTAAAGGAATCTTGGAATACAAATCAAAACAAGTCAGAAAACTCTTAAAAACTTTAAGGCATCTATTTGTTGTTTAAATATTTCGGTGTATATTTGCGCCCGCATTACCCGTTGGGTTCTGTTAAAACAAGTTCTAATTTAACAAATATTACGCTATGTACGCAATTGTAGAGATAGCAGGGCAGCAATTTAAAGTTGCAAAAGACCAAAAAGTATTTGTACACCGTTTAGCCGAAGAAGAAGGAGCAAGTGTTTCTTTTGACAGGGTACTCCTTTTAGGAGATGGTGATACAATAACTCTAGGCGCCCCGGCTATAGACGGAGCTCTAATAGGAGCAAAAGTCATTAAGCACCTTAAAGGTGATAAAGTTATTGTCTTCAAAAAGAAAAGACGTAAAGGTTACCAAAAGAAAAATGGTCACCGTCAATATCTTTCTGAAATTCTTATTGAAAGCATCATTACTTCCGGTGGAAAAAAAGAAGCTAAAAAAGAAGAAAAAGCAGTAGCTCCAAAGGCAGATAAAAAAGAGCCAGTTAAAAAAGCACCTAAAGCCACTACTAAAAAAGAAGTGGAAGTAAGTGATAATTTAGTGTCAAGAGCTGAAAACCGTGCAGAAGAAGCCCATATTGAAATTAATATCGATAAACTTCTTCATAGTATAGGTACTGTACTTAAGTCTGATGCAGATGATTTAAAATTAATCAACGGTATTGGTCCGGCTTACGAAGAAAAATTAAATGAGATTGGAATTTATACCTTCCAACAAATTAGTAAATTGAAAGCAGCAGACAGAGAAGAGCTTTCAGCTTTAGATGGTATAACTCGCGATAAGATTGAATCTGAAGAGTGGGTAAAACAAGCTAAAGAATTACTAAAGAATAAATAATTATTAATTAGAAAAAGTATAAGCCATGGCACATAAAAAAGGTGTTGGTAGTTCCAAAAACGGTAGGGAATCAGAATCAAAACGCTTAGGTGTTAAGATTTTTGGTGGTCAAGCTGCCATTGCCGGAAATATCATTATAAGACAAAGAGGTTATACACACAATCCTGGTGAGAATGTGTACTCCGGAAAAGATCATACCCTTCACGCTAAAGTGGATGGATTAGTAAAATTTACTAAAAAAAGAAACAATAAATCGTATGTTTCTATAGTGCCTTTTGAGGCATAGTCATAAAAATTTATTTCAGATTTAAAACCTTTCGTTTAACGGAAGGTTTTTTTTTGGAGAAAAATAAGCAAGGTTTTTAGTTTTCAAAAATTATCAATTAATCTCTTCTAGGTGGCACTTCTTAAAAACACCTTTTAATATGGATTGTTATTTTCGTTTTTGCAATTGGTATTGTTGAATATTTAGGAGTTATTTCTTTTTGTTTTGCTCTACATAGTTTTTGTTAAACATTTGGTAACGTAAATTTAAATTTTAACAAATATTAACAGTATTAAAATCAATTAAGTTTGTTGGAAACTAAAAAAACCATGAAAACAAACTACATTTTAGTATTTCTTTTATTCTCATTTTATTTTGGCATTTCACAAAATGGTAATATCAGAGGAGTTATTACAGACCCTAACAATATTTATGTCCCGGGAGCAAATGTCTTAATTGAAGACCTTAGAAAAGGAGCCATTTCTGACGTTGATGGTGAATTTTTAATTCTTAATGTACCTGCAGGCACACACAATTTAACAGTTAAATATCTGGGATATGATGATAACATTATAGAGGTAGTTGTAGTTGCTGGTCAAACAACTACGGCAAATTTTATTTTAAGGGAAAACGCAGAAGAACTTGATGCTGTTCAAATTATTGGTTTCTCATTAGGAGGTCAAGCAAGAGCATTAAATACACAAAGAAACAAAGCAAATATTACTAATATAATTTCGACAGATCAAATAGGGAAGTTTCCAGATGCTAATATCGGGGATGCAATGAAACGTATTCCAGGTATCACAATGCAGGTGGATCAGGGAGAAGCAAGAAATATAATCGTGAGAGGACTTGCGCCAGAGCTTAATTCTGTTACACTCAACGGAAGTAGAATTCCTTCTGCTGAGGGCGATAATAGAAATGTACAGATGGATTTAATTCCATCAGACATGATTCAAACTATTGAAGTAAACAAAGCAGTAACCCCAGATATGGATGGTGATGCACTTGGTGGATCTGTTAATTTGATTACACGCTCTTCTCCCCAAAACTTCAGGCTCTCAGCAACACTTGGTTCGGGGATAAATTTTATTACTGATAAAAGAATTTTAAATGGGTCATTCTTAATAGGTGACAAATCAAAAAACAAGAAATTTGGCTGGATGCTTTCTGCCTCTATCAATGATAACGATTTTGGATCAGATAACGTAGAAGCAATATGGGTTGATGAAGCGGAAAGCCCACTTACAGGGGAAGATATTACAGTTACACCCTATGTTGAGGAAAATGACATCAGGGTTTATCTCGTACAACGTGTGAGAAGAAGTTTCTCAGCAAATTTTGATTACTCATTTGATCAAAACAATACTATCTTCTTTAAATCTATGTATAACTGGAGAGATGACCGTGAAAACAGGTTGCGTCTTAGGTATGATGATATAGAGCCTGTATTTGCAGATGGCACAGAAAATATTGTCGGTTATGAAGGAAGAATAAGAAGGCAAACCAAAGGAGGTATTGATGGTGGAAGAATACAAAACACAAGGCTGGAAGACCAACGTATGCAAAACTACACATTGAATGGAGAACATTTAGTGAATAATTTACAAATGGACTGGCTTTTTTCCTATGCTAAAGCTTCTGAAGAAAGACCAAATGAACGATATGCATCATATCGTAGAGGAGGTGTTTCTCTTATAGGTGATTTTTCAGACCCAGAATTTCCGTCCTTCTCCCCTTCAAATCCCGGAGAACTTACTCCAGACCAGTTTAGTTTAAATGCAATTTCAGAGCAATATGGTATATCTGAAGAAGAAGATTTTAATGCAATGACAAATTTTACCTTGCCGGCAGATTTTTTTGGTCAAGGTGATGGAACCGTTAAGTTTGGAGCTAGAATGAAATTAAAAAGTAAATTCAGGGACAATAACTTTTTTGAGTATGAGCCCACAGATGACAATCCATTGTCTTTTGGCACATTGGGAGATGTTCCTTTAAGAGACTATACAAATCCCGATTTTCTTGCCGGAAGTCAGTATGCCGCAGGGGTTTTTATGGATCCGAGATTTCTTGGGAGTCTTGATTTAAACAACGCTACTTTATTTGCAAGTGAAGATGTTCCGTCTGAATATTTATTAGGAAACTATGATGTTAGTGAAGATGTTTTTGCAGGATATGTAATGGCTAATCAAAAAATTACAGATAAATTTAGTGTTTTGGCAGGTGTAAGATTAGAGAATACAAAAATTGTTGCCACAGGAAATGAAATTTTAGAAGAAGAAGAATTAATTGGTCAGATCACTGATGAGAGCAGTTATACAAATGTGCTCCCAGGGGTTCATTTTAAATATGATGTTACAGACAATACCGTTTTAAGGTTTGCCTGGACAAACACTATTGCAAGACCTAATTATGTTGACCTGGTTCCTGCAGTTGATATTTTATTGGAAGATGAGGAAATTGTTTTAGGTAATTCAGATTTAGAACCAACAACTTCTATGAATTTTGACTTAATGGCTGAGCATTATTTTAACTCTATTGGTCTACTGTCAGGCGGTGTTTTCTATAAGAGAATCAATAATTTCATTTACACCCAAATAGGGGAAGTAGCAGCAGGGCAGCCCAATGCAGGTTTCAGAACATTCCAACCACAAAATGGAGATGATGCCTATGTAGCAGGAGCTGAAGTTTCCTATCAAAGGCAACTTGACTTTATACCCGGAATTGGTAAAAACTTTGGTATATTTTTAAATTATACCTATCTAACTTCAGAAGCAAATGGTATTAGAAACGAAGACGGTGATGAAAGAGGGGATTTAGATTTGCCGGGAGCATCACCTAATATGTTTAACGGCTCCTTTTCTTATGCTGATAAAAAATTTAGCGCAAGGCTATCTGCAAATTATTCTGATGCTTATATTGATGAATTAGGCGGAAGGGAATTTGAAGACAGATACTATGATAAGCAATTTTTTCTTGACTTTAATGTGACTTATGCCATAACAAATAATTTAAGGGTCTATGCTGATTTGAACAATATAACAAATCAACCTTTGCGCTATTATCAAGGAGTTAGGAACAGAACGCAACAAATGGAATATTACGAAAGGCGTTTGACTTTTGGGTTGAAATATGACATTTTTTAATTTAATTTGTTAGTTTATTCATCAAAGGGCGCAATTTTGCGCCCTTTGTGAATTTTTATAAAATAAATAACCAATAATAAAAACTTAAACAAATGAAACCATTTTTATTTTTAGCAATCACTGTTTTATTATACTCATGTGAACAAAAACTTCCGGGTACACCGCCTGATATAATTACAGAAACCGCACTGCACGATACAGACGATCCGGCGATTTGGGTCAATAAAGAAAATCCGTCAATGAGTATTGTTTTTGGAACAGACAAAGATACTGACGGAGCTATTTATGCATTTGATCTTGACGGAAAGGTTTTAGAAGATAAAACCATAAGAGGATTAAAAAGACCTAATAATGTCGATATCAGATATGATTTTAAACTGAACGATTCTACAAAGGTAGACGTAATGGCTTTCACCGAAAGAGAGCGAAAACAGATTAGATTATTTTCTGTTCCTGATATGACACCATTAGATAATGGAGGGTTTCCGGTTTTTGAGGGAGAGACTCAGCCTGAATTTGATTTGCCTATGGGAATAAGCTTTTATCAATCTCAGCCAGACTCGACTTTATATGTTATTGTCGGTAGAAAGAATGGTCCTGAAACAGGTTATTTACATCAATTTGAAGTATTGTCAGATAGTACCGGTATCTCTTTAAATTTAGTGAGGAAGTTTGGAAAATTCAGCGGTAAAAAAGAAATTGAAGCCATAGCTGTAGATGATGAATTAGGGTACATTTATTATTCTGATGAGACGCATTGCGTGCGTAAATATTATGCAGATCCTTCACAAGGGGATGAAGAACTGGCTTGTTTTGGTGGCGAAACTTTTAAAAGAGATAATGAAGGAATTGCAATAGCAGCATTTGAAAATGGCGAGGGTTATATTATTGTCTCTAATCAGCAGGCAGAAACATTCAATATATTTTCCAGAAAAGACAATAGTTTTATAAAAGAAATCAACTTAAACACAAAGCAAACAGATGGATGTGAAGTGGTTACCATGCCCTTAAACGACACATTTAAAAACGGTTTGTTTGTTGCAATGAACGATGAAAGAAATTTTTATTTCTATGATTTAGCCAAATTGGGAATTTCACAGTAAAGAAAATCTACGCTAAAAAACTCCTGCTTTACTTAGTTAAAGCAGGAGTTTTTATTTTATAAAGTAACAAACATACCAGAGGTAAAGTGAAATGAGGAACACGAATTAAAAACTCGGTATAATTAAAAATTCCTGCATCAACGATGCGTAAAAAAGATGTCAATAGTCCCCAAACTACCATCCATATTAAAATGGACCTCCATGGTTTGATCAAAATACTAATTGCAATAATAATATCTATAACTCCTATAACAATAAGTATGTTTTCTGCTAAAGATTGCTTCATGAAACTTCCTGTAAAAGTCGCTCCCATTCCTATTAAATAATCAATATATCCGGGGTGCATCCATAAACAACCCAAACCATGAACAAAGAAAATGAGAAAGAGGGAAAGTCTGGTTAAAACTAGTAACCACTTAGGAACAAAACCATAATCAGGTTTCTTTAAACTTAAAAATACCGATAGATAAAGCAAAGGCAAAACCCATTTTGCCAAAGCAGACAAAAGAGAAAGTTCATAGAAATGCCTGCCGGCATTTTCATAAACGATAATAGCATGGATTATTAAAAATACCATTAATAAGATGGTATTTAGAATTACAGGCTTTATAAATAACCAGACCGCTAAAAGAATTAAGAAAATTGCAATACCCTTTTCCATCCAAAACGCATCAGTTTCAGACCAACCTTTAGCCACCACAAGCATTGCACTAATATCAGAACCTTTATATAATTTTAGCACAAAAGCTAAAATATATAGCATAAGTGTAATTCTTAAAATTTGAAAAACACCTTTGAGGGAATAAAAATACTCTTTAATTGGATACTTCTTCAACTAAGTATGGTTTATATGGAATACTAAAAGAATGTAAGGTATCTCTTTTTATTCCAATAGCTGTTGCGTGAGTTATAGAATCATTAACATCAATTTTCCAAATATGATGAGCAGATTCTGCTACACTCCCTTCACCAAAATACCATCTGCTTGGATCCGGTTTTCTTTGTGGCACACCTAAGCCACCTTCACCCACATAAATGATTCCGTCTTTGTCAATTTTACCATTCAGTAAAGGCGAAGTTTTCTTTAAATTATGGCCATCAGACTCTAAAGCCATACTTATTTTATACTGCTCAAAAAGAGGCACCCAATATCTTCTTACGTGGTAAAAATCTTCCCTGTCAAATTCTTTAACAGCAGGATATGCAGGTTTGTGGTATTGGGTAAACATCCACTTAAATTCATGTCTTCGTTCTTCAAGGGTTTCTTCAAGAAATTCCAATTGCTTCCCTGCCATGCTTGTTTCCGTGTTTAACGTTATCAAAGCTGAAGTTGGAGTTAATCGGGTCATGAAATAATAGCCATCACTGAACTCATTTGAAATTTCACCAAGCCAAAAATTTTCAAGAAATCCAATTTCATGCTCATGATTTCCCCTGGTTATAATAAGCGGTAGAATTCTCTTATCTTTTGTAATTGTCAAAACGTGATCTTCAAACCACCAGTAAAGATGTCGCCAGTCTGCCGTGGTGCAATAATCACCACCGTGTGCAAATGCCAGAATCGAAGGATCTTCCTCTGTTAAAGATGCAATTAATCTATTCATATCCTGTCTTTCCACAAGAGGTGTTCTCCCGGCATAACGAGGTTTATCACCCCCCATTCTGGAATCCCCGCCAGAAAGTATTGAAAAAGGAATGTCTTCCTCTGGTGCTGTTAAAAAATTATATTCCTCAGAGCAAACACCGTCTGTACAATACTTAAAATAATAAGTTGTTGAGGGCAGAAGATTAAATAATTCTGTGTGATGGAAATATCCTTCAGGAACTCCTTCGGTATAATCCATTTTTCGCATAAAGATTTTACCGTCCTTGGCACTTTCAGCACGCATCGATTTTTGATCATCCAAGCCCGATACAGTATCATATAAAACATAGCTATCTTCACCCAGTTGATTGCTTGACCATGAAATTATAGCATGTTCTGATGGATTCTCTGTCCAAACTACCCGCGGATGCATAACTTTCAGGTCTTTGATAACGATTGTTTCCTTTTCTTTTTTACAGGAAAAAGAAGACACTATTACTAAAATTAAAAATATTCTTACCAGTGATATTTTCATACTATTTAAAAAAGGTTAATACATTGTCAAATATCTACTATTTATGACATTTTTTGGAGACTATATCTTTACCAAAATGTTATTTCTAGTGTTCTTTTGTTATCAAAACCTTAATTGGGTTTCAAAAGAAAACCTTACTAATTTTAGTAAGGTTTTTAGAAATTTCGATATGTTTATTAATATCTGTAATATTCCGGTTTAAATGGCCCTTCCACAGTTACACCAATATATTCTGCTTGATCTTCTCTAAGCGTTTCTAATTCTACTCCAATGCGTTCTAAATGCAATCTAGCTACCTTTTCATCCAGATGCTTTGGCAACATATACACATCATTTTCATAGTTTTTGCTGTTTTTCCAAAGCTCTATTTGTGCAAGAGTCTGGTTTGTAAATGAGTTACTCATCACAAAACTTGGGTGACCTGTTGCACAACCTAAGTTAACTAGTCGTCCTTCTGCAAGGATAATAATATCTTTACCTTCCACGGTATATTTATCTACCTGAGGTTTGATTTCATCTTTGGTGTTTCCGTAATTAGTATTTAACCAGGCCATGTCAATTTCATTATCAAAATGCCCAATATTACAAACAATAACTTTATCGCGCATTGCCCTGAAGTGACGCTCTTGGATAATGTCTTTATTTCCGGTTGCTGTACAAACAATATCTGCGTTTGCGACAACCGTTTCTAATTTTTTAACTTCAAAACCATCCATCGCAGCCTGTAAAGCACAAATCGGGTCGATTTCTGTAACAGTTACAATAGAACCTGCACCTTTAAAAGAGGCAGCAGTACCTTTACCCACATCACCATATCCACAAACTACAACACGTTTTCCGGCAAGCATAGTATCTGTTGCACGACGCACAGCATCTACAGCACTTTCTTTACAGCCGTATTTGTTGTCAAATTTTGACTTGGTAACACTGTCGTTTACATTTATTGCGGGCATAGGAAGCGTTCCATTCTTTACACGCTCATATAAACGGTGCACTCCAGTAGTGGTTTCTTCAGAAAGACCTCTGATTCCGGAAGCAAGTTCAGGATATTTATCTAAAACCATATTGGTTAAATCACCACCATCATCTAAAATCATGTTTAACGGTTTGCGATCTTCACCAAAGAATAACGTTTGCTCGATACACCAGTTAAATTCTTCTTCATTCATACCTTTCCAAGCATAAACAGAAACCCCAGTATCTGCAATAGCAGCTGCAGCCTGATCTTGCGTAGAGAAAATGTTGCATGAACTCCAGGTAACTTCAGCGCCAAGAGCCGTTAGGGTTTCAATTAAAACTGCAGTTTGAATGGTCATGTGTAAACATCCTGCAACACGCGCTCCTTTTAAAGGTTGCTCGTTTTTATATTCTTCCCTAAGGGACATCAAACCCGGCATTTCAGATTCTGCCAACTCAATTTCTTTTCTTCCCCAACCTGCCAGGGAAATATCTTTAACTTTATACGCCGTGAAAGGCACTGTTTTCGTACTCATAGTATTATATTTGTATTTAGCAATTTTTTTCGAATACAAAAATACATAATATCTAATAAATCTCATGCCTCTTTTCAAAACAATAACAGTTAATGCAACCACAAAAGTCCTCATCTGGAAGATTGAGGAATCTTATGAAGAACTATGTAGCGGAATCACACTTACCTCTAATTGCAAAAATCGTGTAGACGGCATGCTGTCTGATTTGCACAGACGTGGTTTTATGAGTGTAAGACATCTTTTAGCAGAGGAAGGATATACTGACAAGGATTTGTTTTATGACGAAAAAGGCAGACCACATTTAAGGGATGGAAAATGTATTTCCATTACACATTCTTATATCTTTTCCGGAATTATTATAAGTGATTCTGAAGTGGGTATTGACATTGAAAAACAACGGGATAAAATTTTAAAAATCGCCAATAAATTCACGCCACTTAAAGAATATAGGACGCTCGCCAATGATGAAGCGGTAATTCGGAAACTAACCATTGTCTGGGGAGCAAAAGAATCTTTGTATAAATTATATGCCAAAAAAGGGGTTAGCTTTTTGCATCATATAGATATCAAAGATTTTCCATTTGAAGCAGGGGAGTCTACGGGAGATGTAATTTTTAACGGCACAATTAGCACATATAAAGTACACTTTTTTGAGTTGGAAGGTTTTACATTCGTATATGCCTTGTTGATGTCTCCAACTAAATTTCTGTAAAGCCTTCCTGAAAATGACATCCATTTATGATAACATACTAAAAGACATTGCAATTGAGAAACCGCTTTTAGCAGTATTAATAGATCCTGAAAAATTTGAAATAAATAAAACCAGTGATTTTTTAAACAAACTTCCGCAGCAAGTCACGCATCTATTTGTGGGAGGAAGCACTTCCGTAAACGGAAAAATTACAGAGGTTGTGAGTTCTCTTAAAATGCATAGTGAATTCCCAGTTATTTTATTTCCTGGAGATGCAAATCAAATTTCACACGATGCAGATGCTATTTTATTCTTATCCTTAATTTCCGGTAGAAACCCGGAATATTTAATCGAACAACAAATAAAAGCCGTACCACAATTACATGGAAGCACGTTAGAGATTATTCCCACAGGATACATTCTCATTGACGGTGGAAAAGAAAGTGCTGTGGAGCAGGTTAGTAAAACAAAGCCCATTTTGCAATCCCAGGTAGAGATAATTATAGATACAGCTCTGGCGGGGCAATATTTAGGAAAAAAACTCATTTACTTAGAAGCAGGTAGCGGTGCTTTAAATAGGGTAAATAATAAGATAATAGCGGAAGTAAAAAAAGCGATTCAAATCCCACTTATCGTTGGTGGCGGAATCAGATCTGCAAAAGAATTAAGTGAAGTTTTTCAGAGCGGTGCTGATATGGTAGTTATAGGCACGGCTTTTGAAACACAAATCTTTGAAAATTAATTTAGTATGACCAAAACATTCCTTTTTATTCTAGTTTTTCTTATTTCCCAATCTTTTATTGGGCAAAATATTCGTTTTCTGGATAAGGATTCTAAAGCACCTGTATCTTTTGCAACCATCTCTTTTGGTAATGGTTTAGGAAGTTTTGCAAATGGGGATGGGGTTTTCTTATTTGACAATAAGAAATATGAGGATGTAGATTCCCTTTTTATATCTTCTATGGGTTATGAGGATTTACATTTAGCAACAGAAAATCTCTTGCCTGAATATGCAATGAACCTGGAAATTGATCAATTACAAGAAGTGGTTATAATTTCCGAAAAAAAGGGAAAATTTAAGACCAGAGAGATTAAGCCTATTCCGCACACAGATTATTTTCATTCCTGGTTGCCCACTGTAGAGAGTGAAGTGGCAGTTTTATTTAAGAGAATGGACGCTCAATCTACTAAAATAGCAACCTTACTGCTTCCTGTAAATATAGAAGAATCTGTAGGTGGAAAATCTTCAAATACAAGAGCTTTTTCGACCATGGTTAGGGCAAAATTTTATGAAAATGAAAACGGTTTTCCGGGTAAAGAAATAAACTATGGCAATGTGGTTTTTATAATCACCCAAAACGATAAAAAACCAGTATTTGAAGTAGATTTGGAAGACAGAAATATTTTTGTGCCACAGAATGGTTTATTTGTTTCAATTCAGGTTTTAGGAACCACAGACACAGAAGGAACTTTATTGCAAACAAAAAAATACAACGAAATTAAAACACCAAGAGGAATTAGAAAAATATCCATCACTTTCAGGCCGTTATTACCTTTCACAAACACCATAACAGGCGAGAAGACTTTTGTGCGGCGCATATTTTTTAATGACAGAAAATGGCAAAATTTCAACTTAAATTATAACCCTAATTCTGAGTTATTGGTAAAAGGATATAACAATTATGGTATGGGGGCAAGATTGCACGTGTATGAAGATTAATAAACTATAAAACAATGAATATTTCAGTAGAACTAACACTTTCACCACTTCAGGATACCTATGAGCAGCACATTATAGACTTTATAAAAAAATTGAGGGACTCAGGATTAACGGTTCTTGAAAATCCTTTAAGTACTCAAATTTATGGCGATTATGATGCGGTAATGAAAGTGCTAAATGCCGAAATTAAAACAGCGCTCGAGGCTGTGGAAAGAGGCGTACTTTATATTAAAATCGTAAAATCAAACCGCAGCGATTATGTTCCTCATTTTTGATTGGTTGTTTGGGCAATATGCAACCTATACCACTCAGGATATTATTCTAGAATGCATAGCAGTGGGGTTTGGTTTATTTTCTGCATTATGCTCTATGCGCAATAGCGTTTGGGTATATCCACTTGGGATAATTAGTACTTCGGTTTTTGTATACCTTTTATGGCAATGGGAATTATTAGGCGATATGATAATCAATATCTATTATTTTGCGATGAGTATATACGGCTGGTTTATCTGGACGAGAAAAATAAATCCTCTCAGCTATACTCCTATAAGCCGTGTTACAATTCAAGACCACAAAATCTCTGCACGCCTTTTTATGGCCAGCCTGGCTTTCATATACTTAATTTATATTTTCTTTGAAAAATGGTCCAGTTGGACTGCTTATGTAGATACCCTCACGACGGCTTTTTTCTTCGTGGGAATGTGGCTGCTTGCAAAACGAAAACTTGAGCACTGGATTTATTTACTTATAGGCAATTGTATTAGCGTCCCTCTATATTTCTACAAAGGATATACATTAAGTAGTTTATTATACCTTATTTTTGTGGTGATTTCAATTCTTGGCTACTTTGCATGGATAAAAATAATACAAACCCAAAAAGCGCAGAAAGCTTATTAAAAGTCGTTTTTTTTGGTCCGGAATCTACCGGGAAAACTACCTTGTCCCAGGATCTTGCTGCTCACTTTAAAACCACTTGGGCGGCTGAGTATATGCGGGAATACCTTCAGAAAAAGTGGGATGTCTCCAACGGGGTTTGCCAAATAGAAGATTTGATTCCCATCGCTCTTGGACAGATAAAAAATGAGGCTTACGCCGAAAAAAATGCAGATAGAGTTGTTTTTTATGATACCAATCTGTTACAACTCAAAGTCTATTCAGAAGTATATTATAATGGCTATTGTCCTCCTGAAATTGAAAAAGAAGCTTTAAATCGTGACTATACTATTTATTTTTTATTATATATTGACATACCCTGGGAAACAGATGATTTAAGGGACAAACCCAATGACAGGGAAAAGATGTTTCAACATTTTGAAGAAGAGCTTAAAAAAAACAATATTTCTTATTTTACTTTAAAAGGGGATTATTCAAAACGACTGGAGAGTGCAAAAAAAATAGTTGAAAACGCATTAAACAATTCCGAATGAAGTTTACAAAAAAAGATATAGAACAAATCAAAGCTCATGGCCTCACAGAGGAAAAGGTGCTCAAAGATTTATTACAGTTTGAAAATGGTATCCCATTCACACAACTTATAAGTGCCGCTACACATAACAATGGAATACTCACGTTTTCAAAACAACAACAAGAAGCATTGGTTGCTTTTTATGAAAAAAATCAAAATACGTTTTCCATAATAAAATTTGTACCTGCTTCTGGTGCAGCCACCAGAATGTTTGAACACTTGCATCGTTTTGTCGATACTTACAATACTGACGAACAAAAACTCAATGTGTATCTTAAGGAAAATGACACCCAAATGCTAGAAGCCTTTTTAAAAGGTTTACCCCATTTTGCTTTTATCAAAACCCTTCGGAAAAAGATTAGAAATCTATATCCTGAATACAAGTTTTATAAAAAGGAAAAGCGCACTCATCTACTGGTAAAAACACTTTTGGAAGAAGAAGGATTAAATTACAGCAATTTGCCAAAAGGACTCATCCCTTTTCACCGTTACAATAAAAACACTGCAACGGCTTTTGAAGAACAATTGTTGGAAGCCGGGCACTACGCGATAAGCCAGAATCAGACAGATCTTCACTTTACATTCTCAGAGCAATTTGTAGAGGTTTTCAAAAAAGAATTCATGGATATAAAAAACCGTGTGGAGCGAAAAATAAAATGCAATTTCCATATTTCCTATTCCTTTCAAAAACCAAGTACAGATACCATTGCCGTTACCTTAAACAACAAACCATTCAGGGATGTGGATAAGAAGTTGCACTTTCGCCCTGCCGGTCATGGTGCTTTGATTGAAAACCTTAATGATATGAATGCCGATCTGGTTTTTATCAAAAACATAGACAATGTGATTATTGAAAGTCAGGTAGAAGAAATCGCAAAACATAAAAAAATCCTTGCCGGAAAACTTCTGGAAATCCAATCCAATGCCTTCAAACTGTTAAAAACCATTGATAAATTTCCAAAAGATCAAAACCTCTTAAAAGAGGTTCGCGGGTTTATGGCTTCTGAACTAAACATCAAAAACTTGCCGGAAACTTTAGAATCTGCAAAGGACATATTGAACAGGCCCATTCGCGTCTGCGGCATGGTGCAAAATACCGGCGCTCCAGGTGGCGGTCCTTTTTGGATTAAAAATGAGGATGACAGTATCACCCTACAAATTGTGGAACTTTCTCAGGTGCACACTTCAGACACGCACCAAATGCAGATCGTTCAGGATGCTACACATTTCAATCCAGTGGATTTGGTCTGCGGACTCAAGAATTACAAAGGGGAAAAATTTGATTTGACCCGTTATATAAATCCCAATTCGGGTTTTATTTCTCAAAAAAGCTATCAAGGGAAGAAAATCAAAGCACTAGAACTTCCCGGTCTGTGGAACGGTGCCATGGCTTACTGGAATACCCTTTTTGTGGAAGTACCTTTAAACACTTTTAATCCTGTAAAAACGGTGAATGATTTATTAAAGGAGAGTCATCAAAACAGCTAAGCAATGCAAGCAGAAGAACTTTTAAAAGAATTGAGTTTCAAAGCCACACGCAGCAGCGGTGCAGGCGGGCAACACGTTAATAAAGTGGCTTCTCAAATGGAATTGAGTTTTGATATTCCAAATTCTACCGGGCTCAGTGAAGCTGAAAAAGAAAGACTTCAGGAAAAATTAAAATCCCGACTTACAAAAGAAGGCATTTTACAATTAAGCTGCAGCGAAAGCAGAAGTCAGCATAAAAACAAAACTATTGTTATAGAGCGGTTTTTAGATTTAATTAAAGTCAACCTTCGGGTTCAGAAACCAAGAAAGAAAACCAAACCCGGAAAAGGAGCTATTGAAAAGCGACTAAAATCAAAAAAGAATAACGCACTCAAAAAGTCACAGAGAAAACCTCCGAAAATTGATTAAAAATGATTAAAACAGAGAAAACCTCCGAAAATTGATTAAAAATAATTAAATTTGTCCCATCTCAAAGGGGTGCTGGATGACGTGGTGAATTATTAGAGGTGAGAAATTAGTTAAAAGGATGCGACTTAAGTACAGTCGCAAAATTTTGACGTCAATTAACCATTAACTAATAACCAATTACTAATCCGGCTGAGATTATACCCAATGAACCTGGGCAGGTAATGCTGCCAAGGGACACAGATAAATTTTTATCTGAAAACGTATATAAAACCCCTAATGAATCGCTCGAGAGATTCATTAGGGGTTTTTTGTAAAACAATGTAATTATTTACTAACTAAAGAATAATTGCCCCTTTTATTCGTAATCCTCCCTCTAAATCTCTGCCATAAGGCGGAAGGGGGAACTAAAACACTTACGAATGAAAACATTACTAACATCCCTACGCAGGTGGGGAACTCATCCTCAAAACTCCTATACTAGATTCAGGAAATTATTTTTAATTATTTGTTTGCCTTTTTTAGCTGCTCCGCTCCTCGCTCAGCAAATTGAACAAGATTCCATACTAAAACCGGAAACTTTAGACGAAGTCCTGGTCAGGGCAGTTCGGGTGAGTGCAGACTCGCCCATCACACATTCCAATCTGGATAAAGAGGCGCTGGAGAAGCGCAACCTGGGACAGGATATCCCCATTTTATTGAACTATTTACCATCTGTGGTCAGCACTTCTGATGCCGGTGCGGGAGTGGGATATACCTATATTCGCGTACGCGGAAGTGATGCGTCCCGAGTAAATGTAACTTTAAACGGAATTCCCTTTAACGATTCCGAAAGTCAGGGATCCTTTTGGGTTAACCTGCCTGATTTTGTGTCCTCCGTAGAAAGTTTACAATTACAGAGAGGTGTGGGTACTTCCACAAATGGATCGGGTGCTTTTGGGGCGAGCTTGAATTTATTGACAGACGCGGTTTCGCCGGAAGCTTATGGAGAGATTTCCAATTCCTTCGGAAGTTTTAATACGCGCAGGCATACGGTGAAATTCGGTACAGGATTGCTTCAGGATAAACTGGAAATCGCTGGAAGGCTTTCCTCCATAAAATCAGATGGTTACATTGACAGAGCAACTTCCGACCTTAAATCTTATTTTTTACAAGCTTCTTATGTGGATGACAACACCCTAATCAAAGCGATAACTTTTGGTGGACACGAAGTAACTTATCAAGCCTGGAATGGGATTGATGCAGAAACTTTGGAAAACGACCGCACATTTAATCCGTCAGGGATGTACACAGATGCTAACGGAAACCTGCGTTTTTATGACAACGAAGTCGATGATTACAAACAAGACCATTACCAATTGCACTGGAACCAGCGTTTTAATAACTATTGGAGTACAAATTTAGGACTTAACTACACGTATGGCAGGGGCTTTTTTGAACAATACAAAGAAGAGGAACCTTTTGGAGATTATGGATTTACGCCCATTACTATCGGGGATGAAGTAATTGACGAAACAGACCTTATAAGACGCCGCTGGCTGGACAATGACTATTATGTTGTAAATGCTAATGTGAATTACAAAAAGGGTGCTCTCGATGTAACTTCAGGCGCTTTCTTCAGTCATTATAAAGGAGATCATTTTGGGGAAGTAATCTGGGCACAATTTGCAGGAGGCTCAGAAATCAGGGACCGGTATTACTTTAGCGATGCTACCAAAAACGAATTCACATTATTTTCTAAAGCTACCTACAGGATAAACGACCAATGGCAAGTCTATGGTGATTTGCAAGGCAGGTTTATCAATTATAAAACGGGTGGTATTACGTCAGATATCGTGCCTATTGATGTATATGAAAGTTATAGTTTCTTTAATCCCAAAGCCGGTGCTGCATACCAACTCAATGCTGCAAACCAAGTATATGCCTCATACGGAAAAGCCCACCGCGAGCCTACACGCAATGATTTTGAAGAAGGCATTTCCACTGCTGAAAAACTGGATGATTTTGAGTTGGGATGGCGATATGCTTCCGGAAAAGTAAAAGTAAATACCAATTTATTTTACATGAACTATAAAGACCAATTAGTCCTAACCGGCGAATTAAACGATGTAGGCGCACCTTTACGCACCACAAGTGGCAAAAGTTACCGCGCCGGAATTGAAATAGATGCAGAAATCAATCTTTCCAATCAGTGGAGCGTGATGCCCACATTGGCATTGAGTTCTAATAAGAACCAAGATTTTGTGACTTCCATAGATGGCGCTTTGGTAAACCTGGGTTCTACAAATATTGCTTTTTCCCCAAATGTGGTGGCATCTAATATGCTTATGTACCGCCCCACTGCTAATTTTCAACTGGGTTTCCTGTCTAAATTTGTTGGCGAACAGTTCATGGGGAATATTGACAGTGACGTCTCTAAACTGGACAGCTTTTTTATAAATGATCTGAATATTGTTTATGAATTGACGGAAGTACCTTTCTTTTCTTCCATACTTTTTACCGGTTTGGTAAACAATATATTGGATGTGAAATATGTGTCCAACGGTTACTTTTTTACGTTTGATGATGATTTCTCAAATCCGGGGACCATCACTACCGTTGAAGGTGCCGGTTATTACCCACAGGCGGGCATACACTTTTTGGCAGGGGTGACTTTAAAGTTTTAAAAATCAAAAATCCCTTTGAGCTCGCTTGAGGGGATTTTTTTTGAACAAAAAATACAGTATTTTTTTTGCAGAATTGAAGAAAAACCTAAAACTGCAATGAAAAATCTATTTATCTTAGTGGTATTAAATTTATGGTTTATATTTGGGTAGTATGCATGAATAGAAAGACTTACTTAATCATAAATTTATTGCGTAGACATGAAATATAACAGCAATAGATTCTATAATGATGTCGTAGAATTGTAATATATCAGCTATAAATCCTAATAACATGTCTTATATACACATGTTGTACACAATTAAAACAGAACAAAAAATGATTTACCGAATTCCTTACGAAGTTTACAGATTTGATGGAAAACTGATTGATAGAAAAACTTATGACAATCTTAAAAGTGCATTCACAGCCAACCCTTATCTAAATTTTCCCGAACCAAAATCTTACTACGAAGAACATAAAGGAGAAGCTACTTTTGTTCTCATAACATTGGGGATTTGTTTGATACTAACGCCCTTCGGAGAAAGTATTGACGGAACTTTTTTAATGCTTGTTCTTGCATTATCATTTATTGGATTAGTTTTTGGTGTTATTTTTCAATTCACTCAATTTCGGACGTTTCAAAAAGCAAAAAAACGACAAGCAAAATTTTTCAATGACCTGAAGGATGATATTATTCAATCAGCAACTTACGAAGAATTGATTTCTTTGCAACGCCCCAAAATCAATAAAATGAATCGATAAATAAAACTATAACAATGAAATATGCAATTGGACAAATTGTTGAGTTTACAAGACTTGGACAAGGAAAATATCAGAAAGCTCAAATACTTGAACGGAAAATAGATAATCCAAAAAGATTTATAGACACACCAAACGCAAAAGGGAATTTTGATTACTTGATTGAAATTCAAAATAACGGAAGGTCTGAACAGGTATTTTGTCAAGAATTTGAGTTAAAATAACTGTGTACAACATTGTATATAAAAAATTGCTATTTTTAGCTTAAACAATGTTAGTTGCTTTGCTTGCTAGCTTCTGATTTTCCTTCGGAAAATCCTCGCACACAAACACGCAACTTTCCATATACATAACCGTTGTAAACAATTTAAAACAAACATTGAGAAAAGCATTTAAATACGGAATTGTAATTTTCGGAATTATATTTCTAATCGGATTTGCTCTGAAAGGAAATTTTACACACGAACAATTTAACTCTGAAAAGTGGAAAAATTGGACGGAATCAGAATCGGAATTATCATTGCGTTGGGATATGATGAACAGTTTGAGAAAAAATTACGAACTGAATGGAAAAACGAGAAAAGAAATAATAAATTTATTAGGAAAGCCAGATAACGAAACTAACTCGGAATTCCGATATTATTTAGGAATGTCAAAAAGTGGAATCAATACGGGAAGTTTAACCATCAAGTTTAGCGAAAAAGGAAAAGTTATGAATTATTCAGTTTGGCAAGGCTAAATGATTTGTAAAAAACAGATAAAAGATAAAAAGCTTTATGCCTAATAAAATAGTCCAAAAATCAAATATCAACAGATTGACTAATAATAAAGAATATAATTATCCTTATCATTCTTCTGAAATTGGCGAAATAGAATTTACTCACAATTTTAATACTGGATATTATAAAGGTTTGACTTTTAAAAAAATAAAAGGTGGTGGTGATTTTGGAGGAAATTATAATTGTATTGAACAAAATGATGAATATAGAATTTCAAAATATTGAGGAAAAAACTGTTTACAACAACGTATAAAAATAATAGGGCAATTGTCGCTTAAACCAATGGTAAAGGCACTTTTTCGAGGTTGCCAAATTTTTAAATTTGGCTTATTGAGAAAAAAAAGGTGATAAGAAAAATTTAAAAATTCGGCTTGTGTTCAACCGAATGGTAGTCGCTTTTTTCCGCCCTACTATTCTTATACAAAACGTTGGCAAACATTTGGAATAAAATTTGTTATATTTACTTTAACATAGGAATTTAAAATAAAATATTATATTTGTTTCCCTTATAATATGAGAAAAGAAACTATTAACATCGACCATAGAAAAAAAATCTTTAAAGCCAAATTAAATGGAATTGGGTTTAAAGAAGGTGATTCTCATATCATTTATCTTCCAAGTCTTCAAATATCTTCTTACGGAGACACTATAAAAGAAGCTAATGAAATGATGAAAATTTCTCTAAAGGAATTTTCGGAAAATTTACTTGAATTGAATGAAAATAAAATTAATTCAATATTAAAACAGTTAGGTTGGGAAAAAACTAAATTCTTTAATAAGAGATTAGTCCATTTGAGTGAAACTACTTTTGAAGATATAAAAAAAGAATTTAATCTTCCAGATGACACTCAAGTTCAAAAAATCCCAATAGCTGTTTAAGAATGGGAGAATACAATAAACCTGTGCCAACTAAATGTTGGGAAGCTTATCTTACTTTTTGCGGATGCGTTTTTGACCGACAACAAGGAACTCATCATCATTGGAAATGTCCGAATTGTTGGAGAACCGTAACTTTTTGGGGACACAAAAAAGATGTTCCTAGATTTCATATTGGAACTTGTTTAAAAACAATGGGGAAAACCAACTCTGAATTCAATAAGTGGGCAAAAAAGAATTGTTAGTAAAAAAAACGATTTGCCAACAAAGAACTGAGGTAAAAAACAAGTTATTTCTTCAAAAATTTTACCCATAGCCATTCTGGCATTGTTGAAATGGAACAAATCTCCTTTGGTCGATTTGTTCCAATCCAACAAGCTACATTGAGCATCACCAAAATAATATTTAATTCTTCATTTTAAGCACCGAAACAAACTGCTCATCACTTATTGGACATTCCAAATTTAAAACGTTATCTCCCCATGCTGTTCCAATTTTGTTGGGCATAAGTCATTTTCTCTGCGACTGTAGTGCGAGTCCCATAACATACAATTTACCCCAAAAAATTTTAAACCTTTAACCCGGTTGGTTGTTTTGAGAGAAAGTATTACTTTAGATAAAAATAATTAGAGCATGTCGTAGAATTGCAATATATCAGCTATAAATTCTAATTACATGTCTTATATACACATGTTAGCAGTAATTGTGACGAACCCCAAAAGACTGACATAAAAATAAAAGCGGACTTTTTAAAACAACATATTTTTAGAAAAAACGACTTGAAAAAGTAGTTATAGCCCTCGAAACAATAATACTTTT
>Ga0209284_10000759_pt1 | contig 52396 bp, 47 predicted proteins | sample FRY03_FD_187211 | JGI IMG/M metagenome (GOLD analysis project Ga0209284, IMG submission 187211) | Freshwater microbial communities from Lake Fryxell liftoff mats and glacier meltwater in Antarctica - FRY-03 (SPAdes) (version 2) | ecosystem: Environmental > Aquatic > Freshwater > Ice > Glacier...
TGCCCACCGCGTCGGCCGGTACGTCGCAAGCGCCGTCCGCCACCGTGGACAACTCTGCACTGTTGTGAACCCCCAGAGCTTCACTTATCGTTCGGGGAAAGTTGTTCAAACAAACCGAGCCACTTCTGTTAATCAAGTGCGACTGTGATCTTTACGGCTTCTATCGGGACGCCAGCGGCTTTGGCAATGTCAGCCCTTGCTTGCGTAATCACGGCGCCAAGTGAACGTGCGTCATCTGCTGAGCTAGTTCGAGGCGCAGAAACACCTCCTTGCACCGATGCGTGTCCGCCCAAGCGATACTTAGCCCACTTCACAGCGAAACCCAACCATGGGTTTTGACCATCATCGAACCATATGTTCCATGTGCGGTTATTTCCTTTGGTCGCAGGTTTAGATGCGAGCCAATCCGAATGTGAACGCCTGACCTCTCGAACGGCAATCGGTGTCGGTATGAAGTACGCGATAACAGCGCCCCACTGACGCGGCACCGCAGGCATCACGACCAAAAGGTAATCGGTACCTTCGATGTTTAGGGGTGCGTCGGGATCCGTACTCTCCGCCAAGACCACCAAGACGTGGTCATTGCAGGTGCGCACGCGCACTGTCTCGCCGCTGGCAAGCCTGTACTGCATCGACCTGGTGCCAGTCTGTACGCGTTCGAGGGGTTTGCCCTCGGCGAGCATCAGGGAAAGAGCTGCGCCCAAGAGCAATTCATTGGGGACGCGATCAGCTATAGGAGACATAAGGGCGACTTTCTTCCTTATAAGGGTTGTATATGTTGCCAGTATATACCAAAATTAACCCTTATGTCAAATATGGTGGTTTCAGGTGAGTATCCTGCCTTTCCCGACCCCACAAAAGAATCGGGGTCAGACTCCAATTAGATTGAGCGGATACAAATAAAATAGCTTGTCACGCCAGCATCTATTGGCTCACAGCCACTTTAGTCCCTCAAAAATCGGCCCTTCCAAGTAGCCAGCAGCCGTTTCGTAGCCCAACTTGGCGCTGTTTTGGTTCAAACCTCGTCAAAAAGCAGTTTTTAGTCGTTTTTGATGCCTGTTTCAGGCTGTAGTCCAATCAATACGAGCGCGAGCAGCTATGTTATTTGTAGCGAATTGAGCTAATTGGAGTCTGACCCCGATTCTTTCAAGCGCTCTCTGGCAGCATAGAAACGCTTGACGTTATGCATGTGTGCCGTTACTATTCAATGATGACGATCAAGAGTTTCAAGTGCCAAGATACTGAGGCCCTCTTTCAAGGGAAACGGGTACGTCGTTGGGTTAATTTTGAGCGCTCTGCGCTTCGAAAACTGGAGCAACTTGATTGGTCCTCTGTTTTGGAAGACCTGCGCGTACCGCCAGGCAATAAACTAGAAGCCTTGAAAGGAAATCGCAAGGGGCAGCACAGCATTCGAGTTAATGATCAATGGCGTGTTTGCTTCGTGTGGACTTCTGAAGGTGCGAAAGATGTAGAGATTGTTGACTACCATTGAAGGAGTTTTGACATGCGTAATATTCCCCCTGTCTCCCCTGGCGAGATGCTGGAAGAAGAATTCCTGAAGCCGCTTGGCCTGACAAAGTACCGTTTGGCCAAGGACATTGGTGTGCCCGCCCAACGTATTGGTGACATCGTTGCCGGCAAACGCTCGATAACCGCAGACACTGACCTTCGACTCTGCCGGTACTTCGGACTCAGCGACGGTTGGTGGCTTCGCGGTCAGGCTAACTACGACACCGTCATAGCGCGCAAGACCATGGGCGAAGCTCTGGCACGTATTTCGCGTTGTCAATTGCTGGCTGCCTAAAACGCACACCATGTTTAGCGCCCACTCACCTCAGTTCATCAACCTCTGCGAGGCCAGCGCTTTGCCCGACGTCGAACTGCAAGAGCTGGCCCTCGGGCTATGCGCAGTGCAGGCGGTGGTACAACCCAAATATTTTTACGATGCGCTGGGCTCCAAACTATTCGAGGCCATCACTGCGCTTGACGAGTACTACCCGACGCGGGTTGAGGCCAGTATTTTTGAATCTGCCTACGGCGAGATGGCTGCGGCCCTGCAACAGCACGCTATCCACAAGCCCTGCTTGATTGACCTGGGCGCGGGCAACTGCGCCAAGGCCGCGTACCTAATGCCGCACTTGCTACCCAGCCAGTACGTGCCGGTCGATATCTCGGTTGATTTTTTGCGTGATGCTGCCGAGCAATTACAAAAAACTTTTACGACGCTCGACATTGTGGGTGTGGGCATGGACTTTTCAAGCGGGCTTGAATTGCCAAAAGAAGTGCAGCGCGAAGGCCGTGTGTTTTTCTACCCCGGCTCCAGCCTGGGAAACTTTGCGCCAAGCCAGGCACTGCAATTTTTACAACGCATCACAAACCCAGCGCAAGGCAACGCACGCGGTCTGCTGCTGGGGATTGATCTGGTGAAAGACAGCCAAACGCTGCAAACCGCTTACGACGACGCGCTGGGCGTGACCGCCGCTTTTAACAAAAACATGCTGCTCAACATCAACCGCTTGTTGGGCGCAAACTTTGATGTTCGGCAGTGGCAGCATGTGGCGCTGTTCAATCAAGCCGAGTCACGCATTGAGATGCACTTGGAGGCCAGCTGCGACCTCAGCGTCAGTTGGCTTGGCCTTCATCGTCACCATCAGCGTCAGTTCAAAAGCGGTGAGCGCATTCACACCGAGTCTTCGTACAAATACACGCTGAATGGCATGACCGATTTGCTCAAGCAGGCCGGTTTCAAGCAGGTGAAGTGCTGGACAGATCCTAAAAGCTGGTTTGCAGTGTTCTGGGCGGCTGTTTAGGGCACTCAAACCCGCTCGCTCACCCAGGCCTGCACGGATGCCAGCGCTTCGGCCACCTTCGACGCATCGGTGCCACCGGCCATCGCCATGTCAGCCTTGCCGCCGCCCTTGCCGCCCACCTGTTGGGCGACAAAGTTGACCAGCTCGCCGGCCTTGACCTTGCCCACGCTGTCGCTCGTCACGCCGGCTGCGATTTGCACCTTGCCGCCATCGACTGCTGCCAGCACAATAACGGCGGTTTTCAGTTTGTCTTTGAGCTTGTCCATGGTATCGCGCAGGGTCTTGGCATCAGCACCCTCAAGCTTGGCAGCCAGCACCTTGATGCCATTCACATCAACCGCTTGCGCCATCAGCTCATCGCCCTGGCTGGAGGCCAACTTGCCTTTGAGCGCGGCAACTTCTTTCTGATAATCATGATTGTCAGAACGCAGCTTTTGAACTGCGTCCGAAAGCATATGTGCATTTTGTCTGTTATAGCCAACCCACTGCGACGCGCTAATCAAATGGTCTTCCAATTGCCAAAGATGAGTGAGCGCGTTTGTGCCAGTCACCGCCTCGATGCGGCGCACCCCCGAAGCCACACCGGTTTCCGCAACAATCTTGAACAAGCCGATGTCGCCCGTGCGACCCACGTGAACACCGCCGCACAGCTCTTTGCTCGAACCTATCGTCAGCACGCGCACCGTCTCGCCATACTTTTCGCCAAACAGCATCATGGCGCCGGTTTTTTGCGCGGACTCCATGTCCATCACGCTGGCATCGGTCGCCAGGTTCGACAAAATCTCAGCATTCACACGCGCTTCAATAGCGCGGATTTGCGCGTCCGTCACGGGCGCGTTGTGCGCAAAGTCAAAGCGGGTGCGCTCGGCATTGACGAGCGAGCCCTTTTGCTGAACGTGCTCACCCAGCACCTCGCGCAAGGCCTTGTGCATCAGGTGCGTGGCACTGTGGTTGCGCACCGTGGCAGCGCGCACGGCGGTGTTGACCTGGGCCGTGACGGCATCGCCGACTTTTAAAGTGCCTTCGGATTGCGTGCCGTGATGGCCGAACACGTCGGCTTTTATTTTTAGGGTGTCATCGACCGTAAAGGTTACGCCACTTGCAGTGAGGCGGCCTGAGTCTCCGATCTGGCCGCCGCTCTCGGCGTAAAACGGCGTGGTGTTCAAAACCACAACGCCGCTTTGCCCTGCGTTGAGTTGCTGCACCGCTGCACCTTCGGCGTAAAGCGCGACAACTTTTGCAGGCGCTTCCAGCAATTCATAACCGGTAAACGCATTGCCATCGCCGGTGTATTCCAGCGCCTTGTCCATCTTGAACTTGCCTGCCGCACGTGCCTGGTTTTTTTGCCTGTCCATAGCAGTGTGAAAGCCTGCTTCATCAACTGATAGGCCGCGCTCGCGGCAGACATCCGAAGTCAAATCAATAGGAAACCCATATGTGTCATGCAACTTGAAAGCAACATCTCCAGGAAACAACTTGTCAGGTCCAAAGGGATTTGGATCGTCCATCATCTGGTCGGTCGCGTCGTCCAATATCTCCATGCCAATCGCCAGCGTCTCAAAAAACCGCTCTTCCTCAACCCGCAGCACCTCGGTAATACGCTTTTCATCAGCCTTCAAACGCGGATAGGCATCGCCCATCAGCGGGACCAGGTCAGCCACCAGCTTGTGAAAAAACGGTGTCTTCTTACCCAGCTTGTAGCCATGGCGAATCGCGCGGCGGATGATGCGGCGCTGCACGTAGCCACGGCCTTCGTTTGAGGGGTTTACGCCGTCGCTGACTAAAAATGCGGTGGCGCGAATGTGGTCAGCAATCACGCGCAGGCTCTTGTGGTTCAAATCCTTCTCGCCCGTTTCACGTGATGCGGCCTTGATAAGGGCATCGAAAATATCAATCTCGTAGTTGCTGTGAACGTGCTGCAAGATCGCAGCCAGGCGCTCCAGGCCCATGCCAGTGTCTACACACGGCGCGGGCAGCTTGACCAGGCTGCCATCGGCCTGCATGTCGAACTGCATGAAGACGTGGTTCCAGATTTCGATGAAGCGGTCGCCGTCTTCACCCGGGCTGCCCGGTGGCCCGCCGGGGATGTGCTCGCCGTGGTCGTAAAAAATTTCCGAACAGGGGCCGCAGGGACCGGTATCGGCCATCATCCAAAAGTTGTCACTCGCGTATTTTTTGCCTTTGTTGTCGCCAATCCGCACAATCCGGTCGGCGGGCAAACCAATCTCTTTGTGCCAGATGTCGTAGGCTTCCTGGTCGTCGATGTAGATGGTGACCAGTAGTTTTTCTGGCGGCAGTTTATAGACTTCGGTCAGCAACTCCCAGCCCCACTTCAGGCTTTCACGCTTGAAGTAATCGCCAAAGCTCCAGTTACCCAGCATTTCAAAAAACGTATGATGCCGCGCGGTGTAGCCGACGTTCTCCAAATCGTTGTGTTTGCCACCGGCACGCAAGCAAGCCTGCACCGATGCGGCACGCACGTAGGGGCGTTTATCGGTTCCCAAAAACACATCCTTGAACTGCACCATGCCCGAATTGGTGAACATCAGCGTCGGGTCATTGCCAGGTACCAGCGAGCTGGATGACACCACCGTGTGGCCCTTGGAGGCGAAGAAGTCCAGGAAGGATTTCCGGATTTCAGCAACACTGATGACTGAAGAAGAAGGGGTAGCCGTGGGATTGCTCATGTTTTGCCAGTTGAGGGCGCGGTATGCCAACGCTTGCATGGCGCTGAACCGCGGCTTTTACCTATTGATTGCCTGATTTACCTAAGCTTTCGATTATAAGTTTTGCCTTTGGACAAGGCTCCAGCGCTGATAATGCTTACGCGCTATGCTTTAAAGTCGTCAAAATCACTGCCAGCACGCTTGCAACTGGCAGTCACCCGCAAAACCCGAAAGAGACCTCCCATGGACATGAAGACTTCCCCCATCTCTCTGCTCAAAGACCCCAGCCTGCTCAAGACCGATGCGCTCATCAACGGCCAGTGGCTGGCAGGCAGTGCGCGTTTTGATGTGCATGACCCATCGAACGGCCTGAAGCTGGCAGACGTGGCCAATCTGGGTCCCAAAGACGCTGAAGCCGCCATTGCAGCTGCCAACGCGGCCCTGCCCGCCTGGCGCAGCAAAACCGGCAAGCAGCGTCACGCCATTCTGATGAAGTGGTACCAGCTTTTGATGGCCAACGTGGAAGACTTGGGCCGCATCCTGACAGCCGAGCAGGGCAAGCCCTATGCCGAGGCCAAAGGCGAAATCACTTACGGCGCAAGCTTTGTCGAGTGGTACGCCGAAGAAGCCAAGCGCGTCAATGGCGAGACCCTGCCCCAGTTCGACAACAGCCGCCGTCTGACGGTTTTGAAGCAGCCGATTGGCGTGTGCGCCGCCATCACACCGTGGAACTTTCCGCTGGCCATGATTACCCGCAAGGTAGCACCTGCGCTGGCCGCCGGTTGCACCGTTGTCATCAAACCGGCTGAGCTGACACCACTGACGGCACTGGCCGCCGCCGAGCTGGCCATGCGCGCTGGCATTCCGGCTGGCGTGCTCAATGTGTTAACCGCCGACAGCGACAACTCGATTGCGGTCGGCAGGGTGTTTTGCGCCAGCGATATCGTGCGCCACATCAGCTTTACCGGCTCCACCGAGGTTGGCCGTATTTTGATGGCGCAAAGCGCGCCCTCGGTCAAAAAACTGTCGCTGGAGCTGGGCGGCAACGCGCCGTTTATTGTGTTTGATGATGCCGATGTAGATTCAGCCGTTGAAGGCGCCATGACCAGCAAATACCGCAACGCAGGCCAGACCTGCGTGTGCGCCAACCGCATTTACGTGCAAGACGCAGTGTATGAGCAGTTTGTTGAAAAGTTTGCAGCCAAAGTCAAACTACTCAAAGTGGGTAACGGTTTTGAAGAAGGTGTGAGCCAAGGGCCGTTGATTGAAGATGCCGCTGTAACCAAAGTGCAGCGCCATGTTGACGACGCGATTGCCAAAGGCGGCAAGCTGCTAACGGGTGGCCACAAATTACAGGGCCAATTTTTTGAGCCAACGGTTGTGTCTGATGCCACGGCCGACATGCTGTGCGCCAAGGAAGAAACATTTGGCCCGTTTGCCCCGGTGTTCAGGTTTCACAAAGACCAGGAGGCGATTGATGCCGCCAACAACACCGAGTTTGGTTTGGCCAGCTACTTTTACAGCCGCGACATTGGCCGCATCTACCGCGTGGCCGAAGCGCTGGAATACGGCATGGTCGGCATCAACGTCGGCGTGATCGCAACCGAGCATGTGCCCTTTGGCGGCATCAAGCAGTCAGGCCTGGGCCGCGAAGGCTCTAGCCACGGCATGGACGAATACCTGGAAATGAAATACCTTTGTATGGGGGACATCGACAAGTAGAGGTTATTGGGGTCAGATGCTGACCCCAATAACCTAACCCAGCTTCAAATTCACATTTTTTGTGTAGGTAAATTCAAGCAGCTCGGCAAAGCACTCTTCGCGGCCGATGCCGGACTGCTTGACCCCGCCGAACGGTGCGCCCACAAAGTGCTGGCTTGAATTGTTGATCCACACATAGCCGGTATAAATTCGCTTCGCAGCGCGGTGGGCGGTGTTGATGTTTTGCGTCCAGATCGAGCCGGTCAGACCAAAGTCAACGCTATTCACGTCTTGCCACATCAGCTCTTCATCAACCCATTTAAAGACCGACATGATGGGGCCAAACACTTCTTCTTGCGCCAGTCGCATCGTCTGCTTCATGTCGGCAAACACCGTGGCCTCAAAGAAAAAGCCGTCTTTAAGAGCCGGGTCGTTCGGCTGCTTACCGCCGCACACCAAGCGCCCGCCGTCTTCAAGCCCCACGGCAACGTAGTGCTTGACTTTCTCAAGCTGGGCTTTGCTGACCAACGAGCCCATGGTAGTTTTAGGGTCGGTGGGGATGCCCGGCTTGTGCCGCTCGGGCAGCAGTTTGACGACTTTCTCAAGCACCTGGTCATGGATGGATTCATGCAGAAACACCCGGCTGGTCGAGCCGCAGCTTTGGCCCGACCAAGTAAAGTTCATGCCGCCAATAATGCCACTGACCAGCTTGTCGATGTCGGCATCAGGGTAGGCTACCAAAGCGTTTTTACCGCCCAACTCCAGCAGCACCGGCTTGAGGTTGTCAGACGCGGTTTTCATCACCGCCTTGCCAGTCGGAACACCGCCAATCAGCGTGATTTTTTGTACCAAAGGATGCCGCCCCATCGCATCGCCACAGGCACGTCCACCACATAAAAAGTTGACCACACCGGGCGGGAAAATATCGCCCACCAACTCGGCCAGTCGCAAAATAGAAAGCGGCGCTTGGTCGGGTGCCTTCACCACCACCGTGTTGCCGGCAGCCAGTGGCGCAGCCATCTTGGCCGCTGCAAACATAAACGGATGGTTGTAAGCCACGATACGGCCCACCACACCCAGCGGTTGTTGCAGGGTGTAGTTGAAGTTGCCGTCCCCCATCGGGATAGTTTCACCTTTAATTTCGGTCGCCAAACCTGCGAAATACTCCAGCGCGTCCGCCGCGAAACCCGCATCCATAGACAGCGCAGAAACCGGGTTACCGTTGTTCAGCGAATCGAGCTGCGCCAACGGCGTTGCGTGCGCGCGCAGCACGGCAGCGGCCTTACGCAGGTAACGGCCGCGTTCGATGGGCGTGGTGGCCGCCCAAGCCGGAAAAGCCGCGTGTGCCGCCTTAACTGCTGCATCAACGTCGTCTGCATCGGCAATGGGCGCGGTGGTGATGACTTCGTTATAGGTCGGGTTGATCGTGTCGGCATAAACCCCGGCCTTGGGCGCGTGCCACGCACCGCCGTAGTAAAGGCCTTTTTGTGTTGGCAATACGCCTGCTGAAATATCTTTTGCGCGCATGGCTTGGTCGTCCTTGTAGTTGATTGAAAAATTATTCTTGCGAACGTTATTCTTGCGAACGTGTCAAGCCTGCGGTCATCGCCGCGCTATAGCCTGTGCTGACAATCACATCGATGACGACGGCCGAGCCTGCGCGCACCGTCCTGATGCCATCAGCCAGCGCTTTCTCCAGATCAGCAACCGTCTCAACCGGGCCAATGCCATGCATACCCTGGCCGCGCGCCAGCATGGCCAGGTCGGGTGCCGGGTTGCTGATGCGCTGGCCTATCCATTTGTTTTCAACAGGACGGCTGCGCTGCCGGGCTACACGCTCTTGATGCAGTTCGTCGTTGAAAAACGAACGGTTGTTGACGACGATGATGAGCAGCGGGATCTGCGCGTTCGATGCCGTCCACAAGGCGTTAACGCCCATCATATAGTCGCCATCGCCGATCACAGCGACCGGCAAGCGGTCAGTGTCCTTGAGCGCCAGTGCCGAGCCAATGGCCATGCCAGGGCCTGACCCAATACCGCCACCGCCGTCGTAGCCAAGAAAGTCCAGCGGATGTTTGAAGTCCCACATCTCCCCGCTCCAGCTCAGCGGCAAGCGCATCAGGCAAATGGTTTCGTCTTTTAACGCGCGCTTGAGTGCTTGTGCCACCAAGGGAACGGTCAGCGAGCCATCAGCGTTCGATGCCGGCGCGGCCGGTGCCGGTGCTTTTGCCGGTGCCGCCACCTTGCGCGGCTTGACGTGCTGGTTGAGCAGTGTCACGGCGGGCTCGGGTTCAGACAGCAAATACAGGTCCACCGGCGGCAGGCCCTGGTGGTCCATGCTCCAGCCGTTGTGGCTGTACTGGTCCACCGACACCTGTATCACGCGACTGGTGACGGGCTCATTGCCCCAAGCCTGCTTCAATGTGCCGGCCAGATCGACCCAGTCCAGGCTGAGGACCACATCAGCGCCCCTGAGAACCGCCATGGAAGCTGCCGACAAAAACAGGCCGCAAGGCGCCGCGTGCAGGGGATGGTCCGTCGGAAACGCTGCGCCCACTTTCAAATCGGTGAGCACTTCGGCATTGAGGGTTTCGGCGAGCTTGATGCGTTCAGCCCAACCCTCTTCATTGCGCGACACACGGCCCAGCAACAACACCGGGCGTTGGGCGCTGGAAAGCCATTCAGCCGCCTGGGCAATCGCCGCATCCGAAGGCCGCGCGGGCGCAGGCGTCTTGTAGCGGGCTGGGTCAGGCAGCGCAGGCTTTTCAGTCAGTTTCGACTCCTGTAGGGCGGCGTCAAAGCACACATACACCGGACCTTGCGGTGCGGTGGTCGCGATCTGCGCAGCCCGCAACATGGCTTCCTGTGCCGCCGCCACGGAAGCAGGCTGCGCATCCCATTTGATGAAGTTGCGCACCAGCGCGCCCTGGTCCTGCGCTGTGTGGATCCAGTCGATCCAGGGACGGCGCTTGGCCGCATCAACCGGGCCGGTGGCGCCCATGATAATCACCGGCATGCGGTCGACCCAGGCGTTAAAAATGGCCATGGAACCATGCATCAGACCGACGTTGCTATGCAGAATGGCGCCCAGCGGCTTGCCCGTCACTTTGGCATACCCGTGCGCAATGGCGACCGCATGTTCCTCATGCAACACCACGATCATTTGCGGATTTTCATTACCCAGATGGTTGACCAGGCTGTCATGCAGGCCACGAAAACTTGCGCCAGGATTGAGCAAAACATAAGGAATATCCATCGCACGCAGCATGTCGGCAATCGCGTCGCTGCCCCAGATGGTGTCGTCGGGCTCGGACGGCTGGGGAATATCGCGGCGCACGGCGGAGCCGAAGGGAACAGTCATGAAATCTCCTAGTAAAACGGTCTGTGCGGTTCAAGCGGTGGTGTTTATTCTGGCTGGATATTGGCGGCCATGATGCATGCGGCAACGACCCATGTGCAACGATCAAATTTCATGCTTGTCTCTTGGAGTTATGTACGGACGCCTGTCATCATAGTGACAACAGCACAATTATTCAATTTTGAACTTTGAATCAATGTGAAAGCCTTGTCATGCGTTAGACCATCCCGGGGTCAACGCTCAGCCGGAGTGGGCGGCCAAGGGGTCCACAAACTTGGCACGGGGACGCAGCAGTGACCTTGCACGTCAGCGCATCACGATGATGAAAATCCCCAACAAAGTCAAGGCACTGCCGAACAGCATGGTGACCGTGATGTCTTCCTGGTTTTTGAACAGCCAGTGGCTGAGCGGAAATACCAGAAGCGGCGTGCACATGGTCACCAGGGTGGCGACCGACAGCGGGATGTAGCGCATGGAAGCAATCATAAAAATCTGTGCAGAAATGTTACAGACGCCGATCAGCCCATAGAGCGCTACACCGCCGCGGTTGGCCGATCGCAAACGCGCAAGAAGCTCGCGTTTACCAGCGCTGAAAGCCAAATACAATGCCAGCCCGCACACCGCACCGAGCAGCGCACCGAGCACGGGCTCGTTCCAGCTTCGCACGGCCGCGCCGCGCAGCACATTGCCGATCGCATACGCTAAGGAACTGCCCAGGCCCAGAAGCAAGACCGATTGCAACATGCGCTCAAGAAACGTCGCCTTGGCCATCATCGGTATCTCACCACCCGCGGGCACCACGTCCGCGACACGGTTTCGGTGGGAAAAAAATCCTGGCTTGTAACTCACCAGCGCCAACCCGCCCATGGTCATGAGCATGCCCAGAGAAACCAGCAGGGTCAGACGCTCGCCGAGCAGCACCCAGGCCATCAGGGCAGTAAACAGTGGACTGCTCACCTGGAAAATGCTGGCCTTGGCAGGACCAAAGCGCACCACAGACTCGTAGAAAAACCAGCGCCCCAGGTAAGTGGAAAATGCGCCGGCAGCTACAAACAGCCAAAAAGCCTGCGCATTCCACTGCACGCCCTCAGACCGCAAGGCCAGCTGCACCGCAAAAGCCAGTGCAGAGAAGACGACATTGACTGATGTCGCAATCAGAAACCCCAGGCCGAGATTGATGCGGCTTGAGGCGATTTTGGTCCCTAGGGTGGTTGTCGTGAACAGCAGCAATGCTCCGACCGCCAGCAGGTAGCCGAGAAAGGCATCAGACATCAGCAGCCGGATTTTTTGCCTGAGCCATCATGGCGTTTCAGATTTTGAAGGCTTCCAGCGACTCGGGCGCAAACAGCTCGCGCGGCTCAAGCAGGCGTTTTGAAAGGCCCTGCTCAAAAGAGTAGCGCAGGAAGGTTCGCAAGGTTTCTTCGTTCTTCTCAAAACCGTAAGGCCAGAAATCTTCGCCCATCTCGCGCTTGACCTGCTCGACATGCGAGGTCAGCCACGGCAGCATGACCTTGAGCGCGGCGGTCTCGTACAGGTCTTCGTAGGTACGCCGCTGCGATTCCTCCAGCGCCTTCATCATCGAACGCGCCACCCAGCGGTTGGCCTCGTACACATCGCGGCGAATCGCCACCGTGTGCATGATCGGGAACATTTTTGTTTCTTTGAAGTAATTGCGCTCCACCTGCTCGTAATCTTCAAACAGGCGCTTCACCTTGCCGCCACCCTTCAAAAAGCTCGACGGCATACGTGCGGTGTACAGCGCATCAATCTCGCCATCCAGCAGCATTTGCGCCAGCGTCTGCTCGGGGCCAATGCGTTCCACCTTGATATTGGGTGGCAGGTCGAGCTTGATCTTCTCGGACCGGCCCGGCTCTTCTTCACCGCCGGTGAAATAGGTCACGCTGTCCACGGGTACACCGTAGTGGTCTGACAGGATGCCGCGAATCCAGACCGGTGCTGTCATCTGGTACTCGGGGTTGCCTACCTTTTTGCCGATCAGATCTTTCGCCTCGCGTATGCCGGACTTGGCATTGACGTAAATGCACGAGTGGCGGAAAAAGCGCGACGGAAATACCGGAATCGCCACAAACGGCCGCGTTTCGTTGAACATGGACACGGTGTAAGACGAGAGCGACATTTCGGCCACGTCGAATTCCTTGTGCCGCAACATGCGGAAGAAGGTTTCTTCTACCGGCATGTTGAGGTAGTTCAAATCAATGCCATCGGGCTGAACACTCCCGTCCATCAGGGCACGGGTGCGGTCATAGTTCCAGCAGCCGAAGGTAAGTTTAAGTTTGGACATTTGAGAATCTGGATACTGAAGTTGGGAGCGGCCGGGTGAGGCCGCGATGGGAGGGTCCGGCAAGGGCGGGGCTGATTACTCAGCCTTGAAACCGACAGAGATCACCAGTCCTTACTGGACGGACGTGGAATAAGAAGGCTCCAGCGCAGGCTCTTTCGAGTCCCACACATAGCTGCCTGAAAAAGACCGCCAATCGGTGGTCTTGGGAAGGATGGTCTGGAAAGCGCAGACACTGGACGGGATGCTGGACTCGCCGGTGCCAATCACAGGCGCACCGCCCTGAAAGGCGCGTACCGCCTCCAGCATCTGCTTGCGGAACTCCACGATCGCCATATCGCTTGCGCCAAGCCGGTCATGGGTTCGGTCGGCAATCGGCCCCATAGTCACCCACATCGCAATATCCTGGTTGGGAAATCCGGTGATGCCGGTAAAGTTGCCGGCTTTCATTGCGGCGCGGTCCTGCCAGAAGGAGTTGTCGCGATTGCGCAGCGGCCTGTATTTTTCATCCAAGTCTACCCCGATCTGCTGGCCCAGGAACTTCCTCCAAGTGGCCGTGTCGGGCGTCTGTGACGGATGGCCCCAGGCGATGAAATAAAACGCGGTGTTGGTGTCGTCCATCGGCACGTTGATATTCGCCACGTTGTACAGGTTGTTGGGCGGAATCAACACCGTTCCCGGCGCCACAAAAACCGTCGAACGCACGTAATCGTTCACGGCGGCATTGCTGATGGGTCGCCGTATGGCCGCATAACGAAAACCGTAAACCCCGCGCTCCACCTGCATGCGCGGTGCCTTGTCGGTGGAAGGACGCAACCAGATGGCATCTGTCACCTCGGCGCCCTCTACCCGGGCCGGCATAATGTCCGACGAGTGCAGGCTGGAACTGTGCGCCGAATCAATCGCGCCTTCCAGAATCTGCGCCCAATTGCACGGAAGAATGGCTTTCGCAATAGTGACGCGGGTGTCTGCGGTGGGGGCCCAGGCTGGCGGTTGAAACTCTGGTTGGGTCTCAGGCGGCCCCATGTAGGCCCAGACAAACCCGCCCCATTCTTTCGTCGGATACGCCAGGTGCTTGACCTTTTGCGCCATGCCACTGTCCACCGGTTCCGAGACCATTTCCAGCACGTTACCCTCCACGTCCATCTTCCAGCCGTGGTACAAGCAGCGCAGGCCGGAGTCTTCATTGCGGCCGAATACCAGCGACGCACGCCGGTGCGGGCAATACTCGTCCATCACGCCAACACGGCCATTGGTGTCGCGAAACACCACCAAGTCTTCGCCAAACACCTGTGCCTTGACGGGTGTGCCATCGGGCTCACTGACCTCTTCAATCAGGCAAACCGGTGTCCAGTGGCGGCGCATCAACTGGCCCATCAGTGCCTTGCCTTCTACACGGCACAGCAACTCGTTTTCTTCGTGCGTCAACATATATAAGATGCCCTTCAAAAGTCTTGGCAGCCTTGCCATTTTTAAAACTGCTTGCGAATCCGGATTAATTATACTATTCTTAGCTTACTAAGATTAATTAAAATGAACCCGTTTGTCAAGCTTATTGGCGAAAGATGTTGGCCGATTCTTGACAAAGTGGGAAGCCCCTTGTAGCGACTAAACCGTTTTCTTGCCTGGATGAGACTGATGCGTTCAATTTGAGTGGTTTTCGCAACGGCTTCGTGGACGCTGCATTGGTGAGGCACCCGTGCAATGCGCCTCAGTCATAATTCCAGCCATGAGTAGCGAAACGCAAAGAATTACCCGCCAGTGGTGTGATGCGGTTCCGCATGACCGGCTTGCGCACCTGATACGCGAAGTTTCGCGCGCGTTTACAAGGTCGTTGACGGTACGGCTTGAGCAGCATGGCGTGCCCTTTGGCCACTGGACATTTTTACGCGTGCTGTGGGAGTCGGACGGCATTACACAAAATGAACTCAGCGAAAGAGCCGGCGTGATGGCACCCACCACATTCATCGCCATGAAGTCGATGGAATCGCTGGGGTATATCGTGCGCAGGCAGCTGGCACCCAACAAGAAAAACATGTACGTCTATTTAAGCAGCAAGGGCCATGCGCTCAAGGACAAACTTGTGCCGCTTGCGATAGAGGGCAATAACGTTGGGGTCGAGGGCATCTCTACAGCCGATGTCAAAACCACGCGCAAGGTGCTGCTCTACATGGTCGAAAATCTGGCGAAAGACGAACGGCTTCAGGGCACACGGAAAAAGCGCAAGCCGGTCGCTGCTGCCAGGGTTTTCACGGCATCAAAGAAGGGCCCGTCGGTCGCAGCATAGGCCGGAGCGTTTACGCCGGCGTTTATTTTTTCGTCGAGCCCAAGCGCGGCCTATCCTGGCGGCCTTGAGTCAGGAATCGCTGGTGGCGGCTGTGGCTGCGTTGCGCACAAAAAGCAGTGGCGCGCCGCCGGTGCGTTGCTTCAGCAGCCATTTGGCGACACCGGAATCCATTGCCTGCGTATGCTCGGGAAACCATTCCGCCAGCGCCCTGCAGATAACCCTTGCTCTTTCCGTATTGCCCTTGCGGACCAGTTCGAGCACGCCGCGAAGCGAGGCGAGCACCGCGGCATGTTCGGCGAGGTGGCAATCGGCGGAAGGGAAGGCCGACGCCTGCATTTCCCGATCCTCGTGTGCAAAATGCTCTTCGGTATGGCTCAGCAGCTGCGCTAGGCAGTCCCCAACAGCATCGTCCCGGGCCGCCTGCGTCCTGGCGAGCAATGAGAGGAATTCCTGGTGCGTCGCATCCATCACGGCATTGCCTACGCTGAATTTTTCCGACCATTGCGGGGTGTTGGCTGTCAAGTGAATGCTCTCCAAATTGCGGCGTGGTCTTCAAAGTTCACGCCTGTGCATGAGTTGTCGCAAAGGCGGGAACGCCCTTGCGGTTGAGGCTGATGGCGTGGTATTCCACATATTCGGCAAGGCCTACCGTTGTGCCGGCACGGCCGAGCCCGCTTTGTTTCATGCCGCCGAACGGCATGTGCCGGCCCCCCAACGCGGTACGGGCATGACTGTTGATGAAGGTCATCCCCGCTTCCACACGCTGCGCAAGCCGCTTGGCGCGCTCAATATCGCGTCCCCAGATTGAAGAGCCTAGGCCGTACTCGGTGGCGTTGGCCATTGCCAGAGCATCTTCTTCGCTGTCGTAGGCCACTACCGGAACCACCGGGCCAAATTGCTCGGACATCACAATTTCGGCGTCCGGCAACACCTCGCTGATCACCGTGGGCCGCAAGTAGTAACCATTTTCCCAGGAAGCGGGATCAAGCTTGCTGCCAAGCTCGCGTACCGTCGCACCGGTTTTACGCGCGCGTTCGATCAGTTCGCGAACATAGGTAAATTGTGCCTTGTTGTTCATGGGCGCAAAGGTCGAGCGCGGATCAAGCCCATAGCCGACCTGGTATTTGTCAATGGCCTCGCACAGAACGCTACAAAAATCAGTGTAGATCCGCCTTGGCACATAGATTCTCTTGATCGCGTAGCAAACCTGGCCCGATCGCGGGAACACGCCTTTGATGATCTCGGAAACAATCTCGCTGGGCAGGACATCGTCCAGCACAATCGCGGGGTCGTTGCCGCCCAGCTCAAGGCCTATGTTTTTTACCGACAATGCCGCAGCCGCCATGACGGCGCGGCCGGTACGGGTTCCGCCGGTGAAAGAGATTTTGCGAACCAGACAATGATGGGTGAGCGCGGTCCCTACATCGTCTTCGCCGTGAACAATATTGATGACCCCTGGCGGAAAGAACCCCGCCACGGTTTTGAGCGCTTCAGAGACGGCCACAGGCGCATAAGGCGAGGGCTTAACGACAATGCAGTTGCCGGCAGCCAGCGCCGGCCCGACCTTGCCCATGGTCAGGCTCATGGGGGCGTTCCAGGGGACGATTGCCGCAACCACCCCGACCGGCACCTTCTCTACGCGCACCCAGGCCTCATCATCCCTGAATTCTTCGGCCCGCAAAAAAGGGTCGGCCAGCAAGGCCGCTTCACGCAGGCTGCCCACACCGTTGGCGGTGTCACGCAGCGTGTCGCGGCGCAGCATACCCTGCTCGCGCACCAGCAGGTCGGCCAGTTCGTTGCTGCGTATCTCCAGCGCATTGGCTGCCGCACGCAGGCGCTCTATCCGGTTTTCCAGGGATGTGCCGCGCCAGCTTTGAAATGCCTTGTGCGCGGCATCCACGGCTATGCCCACGTCTTCCGCTGTGCCAACAGCTACCTCGGCAACTGTGTCGGTCAGGCGACCGGGATCGCGTACCTTGAAGTAGCTTGCGGCCGGGACATCGCGGCCGTTGATGAAGAGTTCGAGCCGGATTATTTTCAGTGCCGTCAATTCGCTTGCAGGTTTGCGATTTTCACTGCCCGGTCGAATTTTGTCTGGCTTTCCCGGTGGTATTCGCGATAGTCCTCGGGCGAAGTCCATTTGATGATCGTGGCCTGGCGGATCAGGTCCTGCAATGTCTTGATCGAGCTCTTCTCGTGCGAAACGATCAGCAGCGGTTCAGTCGTCAAACGTCTTATGGGCACAAAATCCTTGATGGTGTCTGCGGGAACGCCCGCGCCGGGTTTGTTGTCAACGATGAAAGACTGGGCCTGGGTTTCCGAAAGTTTGATGGAAAGCGCGCGCGCCACGGTGTCGGGGGCCCCGCCCGGCACAAAGCCGACAACGAACTTCACCGGTTTATTGGGGTAGGGCTGCGCGACCGCACCTGTGCAGGCAAGCAGAACGGCTGCGAATATTGCAATTAACCGGATAAGCTGCGTTTTCATTTTAACTCTTGGTGGTAACCGCGCCCGATACGATATCGGTGCATAAAATCGGGATAAGAGGCTGTTGAGGGTAATGTTGAGGTAATTTAGCCACCCAGTGGCAAGGCGGTATGCGCAGCATCTTCGGGCGCATCATAGCCTACCGAAACAGCTACTGGAGACCAGCGCTCGAACTCGGCGGAAACCGAGACCACCTTCTTGCGCATGCGGTCGAGGGCGTCGATGCCGAGCGGCAGGCGCAACGGGACTTGCGGCATCGACGTCACCCGCAAAAGGACAAACGCCAGCTTCTTCGGATCGTTGGGCTGATTGCCGTCGGAAGCGTTGACGCTGGTGCGGCGAAGCGCGACGGGCGTCTGGGCATAGTCTTCAATACGCAGCGCGGTCTGGAGCAGTGAAGCGCCCGCAAAGGCAGTGCGAAATGAACCGGGCTCAAGAATGGTCACGCGAATACCCAGCGGCGCCACCTCTTGGGCAAGCGCTTCTGAATAGCCCTCGACCGCAAATTTGCTTGATGCATACATTGCCCAGCCCGGCGATGCCGCGTAGCCGCCGTACGACGAGGTGTTGAAGATGTGCCCGCTGCGACGGCGCCGCATATAAGGCAGAACAGCGCGGCTTGTCTCAACAAGGCCGAAGAAATTGACCTCGAACATGCCCCGGTATTCAATCGCCGAGGTTTCCTCCGCAGCGCCGAGCACGCCATAGCCGGCGTTGTTGACCAGTACATCAATGCCTCCGGTCTGGGCTTCAGCCTGCGCTACCACTTCGGCAATGCGACTGGTCTGGGTAACGTCCAGTTGATGGCCGAAGGCGCTTGCCGGGTACTGCTTGAGCAGGGCCGCAACGCTGTCGACCTGCCGGGCGGTGACTACCACGGTCTCGCCATGTGCCAGCAGCGTTTCTGCAAGCGCGTAGCCCATGCCACTGTCGCAGCCCGTGATAAACCATGTTTTTGATTTTTGTTTGTCCACAGCCAAATCTCTATACGGAGGTAAAAGCAACACCCTCGCGGGCGACCAGCGCATCGCGCGCAGCCTCCTTGAAGGGCTGGTCGGGCGGCAGCACGATGGCGGCGGAGCGCACGCGATGTGTTTGCGGATCCAGCCCGGGGGGCGCGGTTCCGTTTTCAAGAGCCTGGGCTGCACGCCGGAGGGATATGCGCGCCATGATGATCCCGTTGTCGGCGGACACAAGGTTTTCCCGGGTGCGATCCGCGACCGTGCCCATGCTTTCATGCAGTGACGAGTCCTGCATCGCTATGCCTTCCACGCCGCTGAAGGTCTCGCCGGCTTTCTGGCTGGCCCGGTCCATCAGGTAGTCGTTGGATTTGTTCTGGGCAGCCATGAAGGTGCCAGGGATGAGTTTCGCGTGGATGCTGTAGCCGTCCACCATGGCTTGCCGCTCGTCTGCACGCAGGTCACGCAGCGGATGATAGTGGTAGCTCCAGACCCAGCAGTTTTCGTCATCTATCGGAACATAGAACTGGCCGCTCAGGGGCAATTCGCCGCGCGGCGGAATCACCACGAAAATGGGCGTGATCCACTGCGTGATGCGCCAATAGAAATTGCCTTCCTCAGCTTTGCGCCTGGCACCGATCAGCAGCCCGCCGTCGGAAGGCACCACTTCAAAATGCACATTGAAATCTCCCAAGCTGTACTGTACGCTTTTTCCCGCAGTGGCGAAAAGAGGATCGCTTTTCAGCGACCCGCGGTGCAGCCATGCGGTGTGACTGGAGTCAATGCCGCCTTCCATGGCCTGAAGATAGTTGGTTTGCTGGATGCGTTTGGACGCGTAGCGCTTGCCTTCGGAAACCGTCGCAAACTCGTATTCGGGCAGCGCCGGTTGTTTGTCTGGCGGACCCATATAGGTCCACAGAATGCCGCCGCGCTCGACCAGAGGATAGGATTTGAGTTTCATCTTGGCGGAAAAACCGCTTTCCTCGGGCTCGGACGGCACTTCGATGCATTGCCCGGTCACGTCGTATTTCCAGCCGTGGTAGGGGCAGCGCAGCCCGCTTTCCTCATTACGGCCAAACCACAATGAAACGCCGCGGTGCGCGCAAAACTCGTCCATCAGACCCAGCCGGCCCTCGCTGTCGCGAAACGCAATGAGCGATTCCGAAAGCAGCTTCACGCGCACCGGCGGTCCGTCGGGCTCGGACACCTCCTCGGCCTTCAGAGCAGGCAGCCAATAGCAGCGAAAGAGATTGCCCATGGGTGTGTCGGGACCCGTACAGGTAAGGTATTGGTTTTGTTCACGCGTGGTCATTTAAAAGTCTCCTCGTTAGTCATAAGCGGCGCTCGCATCGGCTCAGGCTCAAGAGCTGTCTCAGACCGCAAAAAAGCTGAACATCTTTTAGGGGTTTCCCCGTATCCCAAAGCCTTTCCGTTTGCGAATAATTAGAACCCCATCGAATTCTGGATTTTATTAGTTATATAAAAACTCTTGACAGAAAAACTTTGGATAAATATTATTAGGCCTCTAAGAATAATCTGAATCACCCGGAAGTGCAAGTTTTTTTGAGCGGTAAACACGATCCGCAGACAGCCTCGAAGGAACCTCTCCCGTGCTGACCCACGAAGAAAACGAATTGTTGTGCCGCGTCGAGGGCAATGCCCCGATGGGCCAGCTCATGCGCCGCCACTGGATACCGGCGCCGTCGCCAACCGATCAAGATACCAACAATAAAGAACACTGATGACCAACGAGACACTCACCCTGAGCATTGCGCTTTCCGACAACGAAAGAACCCGACCGATTACCCAGGGGCGCATCAAGGCCCAGGGCGTGCGGCTGATCCCGACGGTGCTGCATCCCTCCGAGATGTTCTGGCGCCAGCTGAAATACGCGGACTTCGATGTGTCCGAGATGTCGCTGTCGTCGCTCTTCATCGCGACCGCGCGTGGCGACCGGCGCTGGGTCGCTTTACCCATCTACACGTCGCGCATGTTTTTTCACACCAACATCCTGGTGCGCACCGACCGCGGCATCCTCAAGCCCGAAGACCTCAAAGGCAAAAGGGTCGGCGTGCCGGAATACCAACAGACGGCAGCACTTTGGTCGCGCGGCATTCTTGAGCATGAGTTCGGAGTCCTCGCACGGGATATCGAATGGTTTATGGAGCGCGGCCCCGAAAAAAGTCACGGCGGCGCCACCGGCTTCAAGCCGCCCGAGGGCGTGCGGCTCAACCAGATTCCTGCCAGCACCAACATCGGCGAGATGCTGGTTAACGGCGAACTCGACGCGACGCTGCTGTATCTGAGCAACCGCAACCTGGTGGACCGCAGCACGATTGACCTTGAATCCGTCGATGTTGTGAAGCCGCTTTTTGTCGACAAGCAGGCCGAAACCCGCCGATACTTTTCAAAGACCGGGATCTACCCGATCAACCACACGGTGGTGATCCGCCGCGAGCTGTACGAAAAACATCCGTGGCTGGCGCTGAATCTTTATCACGCTTTCGTCGCCGCCAAAAAGGATGTGGAGCGCGAGACCGCCGAGACATTGCAGTCTTATTTTGAAACCGGCCTGATGGGCGGCGTCGGACAGCAAGCATTGCAGGCATACCCGAAAGCGATGGGCGGCGTCGGACCGCAAGGACAGCAAGCATTGCAGGCAGACCCGAAAGCCTATGGCATGAAGGCATCACGCAAAATCATCGAAACCATCTCGCAGTATGTATACGAGCAAGGCCTGACGGACCGCCGTGTCGGAGTGGACGAACTTTTCGCAACGTCGACGCTGGATATTTGAAACAAGGAGCCATCGAATCCGATCCCATGCGGCTTTCCACGGACGTTTATGCCCGTGCCAGAACAAATAAAAACTAATTTCCCCCGTTTTAAACATTGATAATCCGGAGACAAGATGAAACTCAAATTCAACGGCCTGTCAAGCTGGCCAATATCCAGCCTGAATGAGCAACAAACCCCCGACCGTTTTAATTGAAGGAAATCCCATGATCATCGACTCCCACGCGCACGTCGTCGTGCCGCCCGAGAGCTACAAGTACATGGCCGAGCTGGTGGCCAGCCGCGCCAACCCGAACTTCCCGCCCAGCCTGCCCGACGAGAGTGTGCGCAAGGCCGGCCAGACCATCATCGACATCATAGATAAGGTCGGCACCGACATTCAGTTTTTGTCGCCCCGCCCCTACATGCAGATGCATTCGGTGAAACCGGCCAAGGTAACCGAGCTCTGGACGAAGCACCAGAACGACTTGGTGTATCGCACCGTGCAGATGTTTCCAAATCGCTTTCGGGCCGTTGTCGGCCTGCCGCAGTACCGCGACATGAGCCCCACTAACTGCCTAGCCGAGCTGGAGTTCCGCGTGAAAGAGCAGGGCTTCATCGGCTGCCTGCTCAACCCGGACCCAACCGAAGGCGACGGCATGCCGCCACCGGGCTTGGGCGAGGAGTTCTGGTATCCGCTGTATGAAAAGCTGTGCGAACTGGACATTCCGGCGCTGATCCACTCCGCCGGCAGCTGCCAGCCGCGCGAAAGCTACACGCTCAAGTTCATCAACGAGGAAAGCATCGGCATCATCTCGCTGATGAACTCGAAAGTGTTCGAGCACTTCCCGAACCTCAAACTCATCGTGCCGCACGGCGGCGGTGCCATCCCCTATCACATGGGCCGGTTCCGCGCTTGGAGCGTACGCAACGGCGGCGAGTTTTTTGACGACAAACTCAAGCGCCTGCACTTTGACACCACCACTTACGACAAGGACGCGCTGGAACTGCTGTTCAAGGTGGTCGGACCCGACCGCGTGCTGTTTGCCACCGAAAACCCCGGCACCGGCAGCGCCATAGATCCGACAACCGGCCGTGCCTATGATGACCTGAAGCCGGTGATCGAGGGCTTTTCCTTCCTCAGCGAGCAGGACCGCAAAAACGTTTTCGAATGCAACTGCGCGCGCCTTTACACGCATTTCAAGAACTACAAGTGAACACGGCCCGGCTGCGACGTCATGAGGTGACGTGGCGTGGCGGGGTGGGTCAACCGAGAAAATTTCATGGCTAGTGCAGTGTTGCACGCTGGCGGTGAACGTGCTGCAGTTTCCGCCGCCGACGGCCAACCGCTGCTACCAGCTGGGCAAGTCGGTCATCCGGTACCGCCTCATGCCAATGCTTGAGAATACTGTTGGAGATTTCAATTTCGCGAGGTGAGTTTTTTGGTGGCACGGATTTCATTCTGAGTAAGAGATAAGTATGTTTGAAATTTTGCAGGGGGCTGGGTCGCATCAGAACCCTACCCGCCACGGACACTCTTCTTGCCGAACGCGGGCAAAAGGCGCCGGCCCGGCGGGGCGTCCAAGCCGGACTTTTTCTGCGTTTTACCGACTCAACCCCGGCATTCCGTGGTGTTTGCGTGGGGCGAGCGTTACCCGCGCGTGTCGTGAAAATTCCAGCAGGGTATCTCCCTATTTGACGCTGAGCCACATCCTGTTCTAATCATTATTCTTAGCATGCTAAGAATAATGACAGGGGCGCATGTCACCCCGAGATTGGGTTTACCATCGACCCACGACATATCGCTGTCGAAGTTCATAAAACCAGCCCACCAGGCTGACCCACCACTTAAGGAGAACCCTATGAAGAAGCAAATCGTATCCGTCATGGCCGTTGTGTTCATGTGTACAGCGGCTATTGCCCAGCCCATTAATTTGACCATGACAGGGGCCAGCCCCGGCGGACTGTGGACGCTGATTGGTGTTGGACTCGACAAGGTGGTCAAGAAGACGGACCCAGGTTCAACTATTACCTACCAGACTTCGGGAGGGGGCTTTGCGAACATCGCTCTGGTCGACCAGGGGAAGGCTCCACTGGGTCTCGCGCACGACGCGGAACTGAGGCTGGCGCTCGAGGGTAAACCTCCGTACAAGGCGCCAGTCAAGAATGTCCGTGCGATTGGCTATATGTACAACTGGGGCGCCATGCAATTCTTCATTCGGCAAAAAGTGGCTGACGAGTACAAGATTAAGTCACTGGAGGATATCGCCAGTGTCAAGGCGCCGCTCAAAATCGCGGTCAACCGGCGCGGCAACATTGGGGGCGATGTCAGCATTGACATGTTGGGCGCTGCGGGTGTGACCCCGGAAGCGCTGAAAAGCTGGGGCGGTGAGCTGGTGTTTGCCGGCTCCAAGGATCAGGCGACCCTGCTGAAAGATGGACGTGTTGACATTATTTCAAATCCGATCTTTGTGGGTCATAGCTCATTAAAGCAGGTCGACAGTGAATCCGATGTCGTGTTGCTGACATCTTCGAAGGCGACGGTTGACGCGATCAACAAGCAGTACGGAACCACTACGTTTACCATCCCCAAAAAATCCTACCGGCATCAGACAGAAGACGTCAAGACCCTTGCGCTGGGGGCGATGCTGATTACGAACACTTCGATGAGCAATGATATGGCGTACAGGATCACCAAGTCCCTGGTCGAAAATATCGGCGAAATGCAGTCGGTTCATCCTTCGATGAAAGCATTGACGCCGGAAATTCTTGTCGGCCAGAATGTCATCGAATTTCACCCAGGCGCAGCCCGTGTATACAAAGAGGCCGACCTGATTAAATGATTTCGGCATTGTTTCAAACCGGCCGCTCACGGACCTTCGTCGGCCGGGCGCAGCATGCGGCCCTGGCTTGCGGCGCCCTCGTGGCGACCGGCGTCATATACAGCAACGTGACGTTGGTTGCCGACCGGACGCTGCTCGGAATTCTGTTCGTGAGCGCCATTTTTGCGTTGCTGTTCTTGTCTGTGGGCGCCAAGCCGGATTCACCGGCGACGCCGACAAAAATCGACTGGCTGCTCGCCGCGACCAGCGTGGCGGTGGGGGTCTATTTTTGGGCAACCCGGGACGACATCACGGAACGCATATCGTTGCTGACGCCATTCACTACCTGGCAAATCGTGTTTGGCTCCGCCCTGATGCTTTTGACCCTGGAGGCAACCCGGCGAACAACCGGGTGGGGATTGACGATCATTGTTTCCGGATTTCTGGCATACAACCTGTTTGGCGACGTATTGCCGGCCCCTTGGGGGCATGGCAAGATCGACTACCAGCACCTGCTGGACATCCTGATTTTTACCGGGGACGGGGTCTTTGGGGTTCCGATCCAGGTTGTCAGCAGCTATGTCTTCATGTTTGTGATGTTTGGCAATCTGCTGTCCAAATTGGGAGGCGGCGAGTTCTTCTTCCAGTTGGCTTCAGCAGCAACCGGTAAGCAGGTCGGCGGACCGGCAAAGATTGCAGTTATTTCTTCGGGCCTGTATGGCACGATCTCCGGCAGCCCTACCTCTGACGTTGTAACTACCGGAAGCATCACCATACCGATGATGAAGAGGCTGGGCTACAGCGCTCGCTTTGCCGGTGCCGTCGAAGTCGCAGCATCGACGGGGGGCAGCGCCATGCCGCCGATCATGGGTTCGGCCGCCTTTATTTTGGCTGAATACACCGGAATTCCACTGCGTACCATTCTGATCGCCGCGTTGATACCGGCCCTAGTTTACTATGCGGGCGTGTTTTCCCAGGTTCATCTTCGAGCCTATCACGAAAATTTGAGGGGTGACACGGGCGAAGTCCCTAAAGTCTGGCCGTTGCTCAAACGCGACTGGGCGCTATTGCTGCCGCTGGTGGTATTGAGTACTGCGCTGATCATCGGGTACTCCCCAACCATGGTTGCCTTGTTGGGTACGGTTACGTTGATCGTGTCGTGCCTGCTGTTTCGCAGGAAACAAACCTCCCTGTTTGAGATATTCAAGGCGATCAGCGAGACCACATTCATCATCCTGTTTGTCACCGGGGCTTGCGCAGCGGCAGGGTTGGTCATTGGCGGCTTGTCAATGACAGGTCTCGCCATGAAGGGGGCCAACATCATCACCATGGTCGGCGGCGGAGCGCCATTTTCGATGCTGCTTGTCGCTGCGGCTGTGACGGTGTTGCTCGGCCTGGGCATGCCGACCCCCAGCGCCTATATATTGGCAGCCGTGATAGCCGGCCCGGCTTTGGTGCAGGTGGGACTTCCTTTGTTGGGCTCGCATATGTTCATTTTGTTCTATGCGATCCTGTCAGCGTTGACACCCCCTGTCGCTGTGGCCGCATACGCTGCCAGTGCCATCGCAAAGGAAGATCCCATCAAGATCGCTGTCACTGCGGTCGGCTTGGCATGGGTTGGATTTCTGGTGCCATTTGCGTTTATCTGGAACCCCGCCATGCTGGCGCAAGGCACACCATTGGCCATTGCGTTGGCATTTGCAGGTGGACTGTGTGGAGCCATTTGGGTCGCGTTCTTTTTTGAGGGCGCCGGCGACTGGCAGACAAAACACGTAGTCCGCCTGATCTCAATACTGGCAGCGCCGGCGTGTATCGCTCCGTATTGGTATGTCGCTGCACCAGCCATTGTGCTGAGCCTTGCATGTTTTTACCTCATGAAAGCAAAAAAACTGTGGTGAACGCCAAAGATAGAGCGCCAACACATGGCTGATGTCATGGCCTCCTCATCCGCAGGATTTCTATGGGGCATAGACGGACTCGTTCCGGTTCTATGCCACGCCACCGGTCTGGGTATGCGCCCGATCAAGCGCTTAAAACAGTAGAGAAATATGCAGGGCTATTGCAAAGAAGGTTGAAGACGACGTGGCCAGGGCGTTGGCAGAAAACGTCGGCGCGGGTGACTTGACCGCCGGCAGGGTGTCGCCCCCACAGGCCGCAGGTCGAGCGACAGCACATCGCAGGCTTCGGCGCGCACGGCATGCACGCCCACGGTCAGCATGCTGTGGGAGGTTGTGGCGGAAGAAGGGCTCATGAGTGAAAGCGCTGCAAGAGGCTTGTTCGCGCACTCAGAAGTTGTAGACTTCGAGCGTGCGTTCGCCCGCCTCGATGCGCTTGATGATGGCAGCCTCCTTGGTCTCGCGCGCCGCTGCGGCGGCAACCACTTCTGCCGCGTGTGCGCGCGGCACGGCAACCACGCCGTCGGTGTCGCCCACGATCAGGTCGCCCGCATTGACCGTCAGATCGTCAAACAGCACCGGATGGTTGATCCAGCCGCGCGCGCCAAAGTCCTTGCCGGTCCCGCGAATGCACAGCCCGCGCGAGAACACGGGGAAGCCGAAGTCCGCCAGAATGCCGCCGTCGCGCACGCAGCCGTCGATGACGAGGCCACCCAGTTGCCGTGCCTTCGCTGCGGCCGACATGATCTCGCCCCAGTAGCCATAGTCGTACACGCCGCTTACATGAACCACCAGTACGTCGCCGGGCTGGGCAACATACAGCGCGCGGTGCAGCCACAGGTTGTCGCCACCCGGCGAATGCACGGTAACGGACGGTCCGCAAATGCGGAACTGCGGCGCCACCGGCTTGATGGCCGAAGGCATGACACCGATGCGCCCGCCCGCCTCGTGCAACGTGGCGACGGGTAGCGCGCGCGCCGCAGTCAGCGTTGCCGCATCCGGCCGCTTGATGTCGTGGCGGATGGTCGGACCCGAAGGCACGGGCAGCGCGGCGCTCATTTCGCCTCCCGCGTCTGCAATTGGTGGTAGCCGTGTTTGGCGCGCGCCTCGCGCAGCGTCCTGCCTCCGCGCACGGATTCACGGATGACGTCTTCGACATGCTGGATGGCTTCCGCCGTGGCCAGCACGCTGGCGCGGGTGACGTTCGTGTCTGTCATGTTGTGTTCTCCGTGTCCTGTGTTGTGCGCCGTTTTCAGCGCAGCATGTGTTCGTAGTCGGCGCCCATGACCTGACTGATGGGCGTGCCGGCCAGCAGAGCCTTGGCCATGGCGGCCTCGCGGCCGGCGATCATCTCGGCGGTATCGAGCACGCGCTCAATGTCTGCGGCGGCGATGATCACCACGCCGCTTGCATCGGCAATGGCGTAGTCGCCCGGGCAGGCCGTGACGTCGCCCAGGGTGACGGGTTCATTCGTGAAAGCCTCGGCCACGCGGCCCCGCGCGGTGCGGGCGGTGAGGGCGCGTGAGTACACTGGGAAGTCGTACGCCCGTGCCTCGTCGATGTCGCGCACGGGGCCGTCGGCGATCACGCCTGCAATGGTGCGCACCTTGGCACCCAGCGACAGGATGCCGCCCCAGGACCCGGCATCAATGCCCGTGCGCTGCTCCACCACGATGATGTCGCCCGGCTGCGCGGCTTCAATGGCCGTGGTGCCCAGGTGGCGCGGCGGGCCGGAAGTCTTTGGCGCATCGGCTGCGGGCACTAGCTTGTAGGTGACGATGCGCCCGGCAATGCGCCGGGTTGTCGCGCGCTGTTCAAGCCCACTCACGCTGCCCTTGAGGCCCAGCTTGTCCATCGCGTCGCTGACGGCGCAGCAGTCCAGCCGCAGCAGGCGCTTGACCGGGTCGTCCTGTGTGTTGGCGTCTGCCATGTCAGTTGCCCTGGATAACTGCGATGACTTCGATCTGCATCAGCATACCGCCGGGCAGGTCTGCCACCTGCGTGTGGCGCGCGGGGCGGTCGTGCGGATCAGGGAAGCACTTGAGCCATTCTTCGTTGAGCGCGGGGCGCTGGTCGTTGTTCTTGACGAAGGCCGTCACATGGGCCACGTCTTCCAGCGTCGCGCCGCCGTTCTTCAGCAGCGTGCGCAGGTTCTGGAACATGAACTTCGCCTGCGAGGGGCCGTCTTCCGGCAGCTTGTCCGTGGCCGGATCCTTGCCCATGATGCCGGACGAGAAAATCATGTTGCCCACGCGTGCGCCCATGGGAATCGGGGCATTGCCGTGCGTGATGCCCTCGACCTCGATGGAGCGGGGCCGACAGGTGGTGCTTGATGCAGTCATGGTTATATCCTTCAAATGGAACGGGTTCAATGCGAGAGGCCGAGAAAGCGGTCGATCAAGGCTCTGTCGCAATAGCGTGCAAGAAGCGAGAAAGGTGGCGATGGCACTTCGAGATCCAAACGCCAGGCCGTAGAACTGCTGTGCTGCAGACAGGAATTATCCTTTGGGGCAGTGCAACTGCCCCTTCTTGATCATGTGCATGGTCTCGATTCCGGCGATCAACCTCTTGGTACTCCAGACAGCGACTTTGATATAGGTCTCATCCATACGCCAGCTCGTACCAGCATGACCTCCAACGGGTAGTGCAGCCGTTTGAGCACCTTGCCAATCATCGCCATTTGGGTCGTCTCAGTCATGCTGTCATTGTCAGGCATCGCTTACTGCGACAAAACACATATAAGATGCCCTTCAAAAGTCTTGGCAGCCCTGCCATTTTTTAAACTGCTTGCGAATCCGGGTGAATCAGATTATTCTTAGCCTACTAATAATATTCACGATTGACTGATTTGTCAAGAATACACACGGAGACAAGGATGAGCGTTAACCCTAGCAGCCCCGGAGGTGCTGGCACAGCGTTACCAGAAGCCGACTTTTTCAAAGTCCGGGTCGCCCGCAAGACGAAGCTGGCAGGTGGCATACACCTGTTTGAGTTGCATGATGTGCAAGGCAAGGCGTTACCGGTTTTTACAGCGGGTGCGCACCTGACAGTTGAAGTACCTGCCGGTGTGCGCAGAAACTACTCGCTGTGCAGTGCGCCTTCGGAGAGCGGGTTTTACCAGGTTGCCGTCAAGCGTGACGCTGCTGGCAGAGGTGGCTCCATCAGCATGGCTGATGATGTGCACGAGGGTGATCTGCTGGCCATCAGCGCGCCACGCAATCATTTCGAGCTGCATCCACGTGCTGAAAAATTTCTGTTCATTGCCGGCGGCATTGGCATCACGCCCATCCTGTCCATGATGCGTTGCCTCAAGGCGCAGGGCCATGATGACTTCAAGCTGATTTACTGCACCCGCGATGCCCAAAGCACAGCCTTTCTGCCGGAACTGACAGCGCCTGAATTTGAAAAGCATGTACAGCTTCACCATGACCACGGCGACATCAACAACGCGTTTGACTTCTGGCCGGTTTTTGAAACCCCCACTAAAGCGCATGTTTATTGTTGCGGCCCGCGCGGGCTGATGGACGCAGTGGCCGACATGTCTGGCCACTGGTCCTCGGGCAGCGTTCACTTTGAAAGCTTTGGCGTTGATGCCAGCACCTATGCAGCCAACACCGCCTTCACGGTACATCTGCAAAAAACCGGCACCACCCTGGCTGTCGCCGCTGACCAGACCATTCTGCAAGCCCTGCGCGGCGCTGGCCTGCGCGTACCCAGCTCCTGTGAAAGCGGCACCTGCGGATCATGCAAGACAGGTCTGATAGCGGGCGAGGTTGAACACCGCGACATGGTGCTCAGTAGCGAAGAGCAGGCAGACCACATCATGGTCTGTGTGTCGCGTGCAAAATCGCCTGAACTTATACTGGATTTATGAACGAACGCGACCAACAACAACTGAGAATAGGGGTTATAGGCTTGGGCCGCGCCTTCACGCTCATGCTGCCGACGTTTACGCAGGACAGCCGTATCAAGCTGGTCGCGGCGACAGACCCGATTGAGGTCGCCAGGGCGCAGTTTGAAAAAGACTTCGATGCGCCCACCTATGGCTCGGCGCAAGCGCTGTGTACCGACCCCGGTGTACAAGCCATTTATGTTGCCTCACCGAACCAGTTCCACGCCGACCACGTTTGCCTGGCTGCAAAGCATGGTAAGCATGTGCTGGTCGAAAAGCCCATGGCGCTATCGTTCGATGAATGCACCCGCATGATGGATGCCTGCCGCAGCGCAGCTGTTCACTTGATCGTCGGCCACAGCCACAGCTTCAATGCCCCCATCAAACGCACCCGCGAGCTGATAGCCAGCGGTGCGTATGGCGCAGTGAAAATGATCACTGCGCTTAACTTCACGGATTTTCTGTATCGACCCAGGCGGCCTGAAGAGCTTGAAACCAGCGCGGGCGGCGGCGTGATTCACAGCCAGGCCACACATCAAATCGACATCATTCGCCTGCTCGGTGGCGGCCTTGTGAAAAGCGTGCAAGCCCATACCGGCAATTGGGATAATGCCCGGCCCACCGAGGGTGCCTATAGCGCGCTGCTGGCCTTTGAAAGCGGCGCATTTGCCTCAGCCACCTATAGCGGCTATGGCCACTATGACTCGGACGTGCTGATGGGCAACATCGGTGAAATCGGCCAGACCAAAAACTCGCAGGACTATGGTGCGGCACGCAAACGCCTGGCCGGTGCGCAGAGCGCAGAAGAAGAAACACGCCTGAAAGCAGCACGCAACTATGGCGGCAGCCTGTACAGCGCGGCAGCGCTACCCTCAGCTCTGGCACACCAGCATTTCGGGCACATCCTCGTCAGCTGTGAAAAGGCCGACCTCAGGCCGACAGCCCTGGGAGTCGAGGTTTTTTCTGATGAACAACATCATTTTGAAGCCCTGCCCCCACCTTTGATACCGCGCCGCGAAGTGATGGACGAACTCTACGCTGCTGTCATGGGTGCAAAGCCGCCAACGCACAGCGGTGAGTGGGCGCGTGCCACTACCGAGGTATGCCTGGCCATTTTGCAGGCATCACTAAGCGGCCAGGCCCAGACCATGCGCCATCAGGTAGCATTGCTTGATCCATGAGCGACACGCGCAACATACTCAAACACTGGCGTGAAGCCGTCCCCAACGATCGCTTTGCACACCTCATCCGCGACACCGAACGGGCCTTCAGGCGCGCACTGCAACTCAGGCTGGCGGTACATAAAGTACCGTTTGGCCACTGGAGTTTTTTACGCATTCTCTGGGAGACCGATGGGCTCACACAAAAAGAATTAAGCGAGCGCGCTGGTGTGATGGAGCCCACCACATTTGTCGCCATGAAGGCCATGGAAGCGCAAGGCTATATAAGCCGTAAACAACTGCCGACCAACAAAAAGAATGTTTATATCTACCTGACAGCCAAGGGCCGTGCGCTCAAAACCAGGCTCGTGCCACACGCTGAAAAAACCAACTGCATCAGCAGTCGCAATGTAGATGTCGCAGACCTGGCCATCGCACGCAAAGTGCTGCTGACCATGATTGCCAACCTGGCAGAAGATGAGCTGGGGCAGGTCGAGCCATCGCCACGAAAACCAGTCAGGCCGGCACGAACACCGACACCTTAAACCAGCAACTGGCGCTGCTCCATCCAGTCAATATAGCTCTGCGCAGCCAATGCCAGCAAATCGGGTTGCCCGACAAAATAATGCGTCGCACCCTTGATGCACTGCATGGTTTTGTCTTCGCATGGCAGCGTTTACTCCCGCCGCCGTACGCCCGATGCGTCATCACGCAATCTGCCGCTCTCCCAAGGCGATGTCGACCATCATCTCGCGGGCCAGGGTGCCGAGTTCTCGTTGCAGCGCATCGACCGACAAGGCAGCAGGCACCAGCAGGTGCGCTTCGATCTTGAAGGTCTGCTTGCCCGACATGCCGCTGCGGACGATCTCGGTGTGAATGTTCTCGATGCTGATGTCGCGCTCTGCCAGCATCTTCGTCAGCTTGCTGACAATGCCGAGCCGATCCTCGCCGACCAGTTCAAGCTCAACCACGCGAAGCGAGGTCGGCACGCTGGCGCCGTCGCTCCTGGCGATGACCACCTGCAAGCCGCTGGACGCCAGTCCGCGCAGCGCAGTCGCCAGTGCATCCGCGTTCTCGCGCGGCACCTCGAAGTGCACCGTGACGGCAAATTCACCGGCAAGTCTTGTCATGCGGCTCGCCGCCCAGTTGGCACCGAAGCGCTCCGCCCGGTCTGCCAGCAGACTGACGATGCCGCGACGGTCAGCACCGACGATTGAAACGACAAGCGATGTGGTCGTCGCAGAGACCTCCTCGGTCAGCACAACAGCCTTGCGAATCATGGGGGCCCTAGTGGCGAAGCGTGGATCTTGCGCTCTGGCGGGAACGTGACCTTGCAAGCGGGCGAAATGGACCACCTTGCTCAACAGGGCAAGACCCATAGGTGCCAGGGCGCGTTCCCACAGTTCGCGCGCTGTCTCGCCCTTGGCGACAAAGCACCAGTCCTGAGCGGCGATGGCACCCGCGTCCCAGCCGTCGGCCAGGTGATAGACCGAGCCACCGGCGATCGGGTCGCCTTCCAGAATCGTCCATTCGACGGCTGCAATGCCACGATGCCTGGGCAGCAGCGAGGGGTGATAACCGATGCCGCCCAGGCGCGAACGCGCGAGCGCCTCGTCGCTCACCCGTGCGTGCGTGTGCGCGGCGATGATGAGATCGGTGCCCTCGACAATGGCCTCGCCAGGCACCATCTTGGGGTTGTCGAGCACATGCACAGCGACGCCGGCCGCTCGCGCGGCCAATGCCAGCCTATCATCTTCAGCGGGAGCGACGATGCTTGTGAACGCTATGCCTTCTTCCTTGCGCAGCGCCTCGAAAACCGAGGCGGCAAAGAAACGGGATCCTACCAATGCGCATTTCATTTACACATCTCTTCATCAATAAAAGGGGGAAAGGGGAGTGCCAGAGCCAATTAATCTTCAGGCAGCAATGGCTTCAGCAGCAACATTCTCCAGCAGCCCGATCCGGTCGAGCGCGCCAGCCAGTTGCCCCACGGTGTGGTCCGCCTGGTGCCACTTCTCCAGCCCGAACAAGCCGACGCGGAAGGTCATGAAGTCGGCACCTTCGTCGCATTGCAGCGGCACGCCGGCGGCGGTCTGCAGGCCTTGGGCGATGAATTTTTTGCCAGACTGGATGTCGGGGTCGGTCGTGTAGCTGACCACCACACCCGGCGCCTTGAAGCCTTCGGCGGCGACGCTGGGCAGGCCCCTGGATTCAAACAGTTGGCGTACCTTGTTGCCCAGATCCTGCTGCTCGGCTTTGACTTTAGCGAAACCGTAGGCTTGCGTTTCTTTCATGGCGGCGCGCAGGCGCGTGAGCGCATCGGTGGGCAAGGTGGCGTGGTAGGCGTGGCCGCCTTTTTCGTACGTTTCCATGATCTGCAGCCATTTTTTCAAATCGCAGGCAAAGCTGGAACTGGTGGTGCCTTCGATGGCGGCGCGGGCGCGCTCGCTGAGCATGACCATGGCGCAGCAGGGTGAGCTGCTCCAGCCTTTTTGCGGGGCGGAGATCAGCACGTCCACCCCGGTGGCTTTCATGTCCACCCACATCGCGCCGGAGGCGATGCAGTCGAGCACAAACAGGCCGCCCACGGCATGCACGGCGTCGGCCACGGCCTTCAAATAGTTGTCGGGCAGGATCATGCCGGAGGCGGTTTCCACATGCGGGGCAAACACGAGTGCGGGCTTTTCCCTGGCGATGGTGGCCTGCACTTCAGCAATCGGGGCGGGTGCCCAGGGGGCTTGCGCGCCGGCACCTGGCTGGCGTGCCTTAAGCACGGTGGACGATGCGGGGATGTGTCCCATGTCGAAAATTTGCGTCCAGCGGTAGCTGAACCAGCCGTTGCGCAGGACCATCACATGCTTAGCCGCGGCGAACTGGCGGGCGACGGCTTCCATGCCGTAGGTGCCGCTGCCGGGCACCAGCACGGCGGAGGGCGCGTTGTACACCTCCTTCAGGATGGTGGAGATGTCGGTCATCACGCCCTGGAAGTTGCGTGACATGTGGTTCAGCGAGCGGTCGGTGTACACCACCGAGAATTCAAGCAGGCCATCAGGGTCAACGTTGGGTAGCAATCCGGGCATAGGGTTTTCTCGGGGTAGTTGGAAAAAGGCGATCTTGCAGCTTAGCACGGCACGACGTTTTGGGGCCTTCGGGCGAGCCGTAGGCTAGTCGCATTTGGGGTCTAACCCCAAAAACTCCTAGGCGGATGGCGTCTGCCCGATTTCGAAATTGGCCAGCTTCTCCAGCGCCCGCACCATGGCCGAGTGGTCCCAGGCTTTGCCACCATGGGCGACGCATGAATTGAACAGCTCCTGCGCCGTGGCGGTGTTGGGCAGCGAGAGGCCCAGGGCGCGTGCGCTGCTGAGGGCCAGGTTCAAGTCCTTCTGGTGCAGCTCAATGCGAAAACCCGGATCAAACGTACGGTTGATCATGCGCTCGCCATGCACCTCCAGGATTTTGCTGGAGGCAAAGCCGCCCATCAACGCCTGGCGCACCCGCGCCGGGTCAGCGCCGGCGCGAGCGGCGAACAGCAGTGCTTCAGCCACCGCCTCGATGTTCAGCGCCACAATAATCTGGTTGGCGACCTTGGCGGTCTGGCCGTCACCATTGCCGCCGACCAGCGTGATGTTTTTGCCCATCAACTCGAACAGGGGCTTGATGCGTGCAAATACCGCCTCATCGGCACCGACCATGATGGACAGCGTGGCATTCTTTGCCCCTAGTTCGCCGCCGGACACCGGCGCGTCCAGGTAGTCGCAGCCCAGCGCATTGATTTTCTGGGCAAAGGTCTTGGTCGCAATCGGCGAGATCGAGCTCATGTCGACCACGGTCTTGCCAAGGCGGGCGTCACCCTGCCCGGCAGACGCTTTCAAGCCGGCCGCAATGCCGCTCTCGCCAAACAGCACGGCTTCCACGTCCGGGGTGTCGGGCACCATGATGAAGATGATGTCGGCCCGCTCCGCCACGCCACGCGCGCTGGTGCACTGGGTGGCGCTGCTGTGCGCAATGGCGGTGGGTATCTTGCCGCGCGTGAAAACAAAGAGCTGATGACCGGCGCTGATCAAGTGGCTGGCCATTGGCGTGCCCATGATGCCGAGGCCAACAAAGCCGATTTTGAGGGGTGATGAGGTCATGTAGTTCTCTTGGGTTGGGACGGGGAGAGGATCAAAACGGGGGTCGTCAAGCGGGTTATAGCGGGGTTAAGGCGTGAGGCTTTTGAGCCAGCCCAGACCGGCTTCGGTGCTGGTGGCGGGTTTGTACTCGCAGCCGATCCAGCCGCTGTAGGCGATGCGGTCAAGGTGCGCGAACAAGAACGGGTAATTGATCTCCCCGGTGCCCGGCTCATGGCGCCCGGGGTTGTCGGCCAGTTGAATATGGCCGATGCGCGCCAGGTTGGTTTGCAGGGTGGTGGCCAGCTCACCTTCCATGCGCTGCGCGTGGTAGATGTCGTACTGCACAAAGGCGTTGTCGGCCGCCACCTCATCGAGGATGGCCAGCGCCTGGGCAGTGCGGTTCAGGTAAAACCCCGGAATGTCGAAGGTGTTGATCGGCTCGATCAGCAGCTTCAGCCCCGCGCCCTTGAGCGCCGTGGCAGCGTGCGCCAGGTTGCCGACCAGCGTCTCGCGCAGCACGGCATCGGGCACACCAGCTGGCACCTTGCCCGCCAGCACGTTGAGCTGGCCGACGCCCAGCGCCATGGCATAGTCGATGCCGCGTGCGATGCCGGCGCGGAACTCGTCCACCCGGTCGGGATGGCAGGCGATGCCGCGCTCACCCGCGGCCCAGTCACCGGCTGGCAGGTTGTGCAGCACCAGCAACAGGCCGTTGTCATCGAGCCGCTTTTTGATCTCGTCGGCCTTGAAGTCATAGGGAAAGAGAAACTCTACCGCCTCGAAGCCGGCCCGGGCAGCGCGCTCAAAACGATCAAGAAAGGGATGCTCATTGAAAAGCATGGTGAGGTTGGCGGCAAAACGGGGCATGGTTGTGTTCTTTTATGACAGGTGGTTTACTCAAGAAGACCGGCCAATTCGAGCCCCTTGAGGCCCTCGGGGTGGCGGCAGTCGATCTCTTCAAATTCGTTGATCTTATCGATTTCGGTGCCCATGGCAATGTTGGTCACCTTCTCCAGAATCACCTCCACCACCACCGGCACCTGGTATTGTCGGGCCATGATCAGCGCTTCGCGCAGGGCGGTCTCGATCTTCTCGGGGTCGGTCACGCGCAGCGACTTGCAGCCCAAGCCCTGCACCACCGCCTGGTGGTCCACGCCGTAGCTGCGCAGGTCGCCCTTGCCCTCGGGAGTGTTCTGGTTGTCAAACGCCAGTTGCACACAATAGTCCATGTCAAAGCCGCGCTGGCTCTGGCGAATCAGGCCCAGATAGCTGTTGTTGACCAGCACCTGCACATAGGGCAGGCGAAACTGCGCACCCGCCGCCAGTTCTACCATTAGGAACTGAAAGTCGTAGTCGCCCGACAGACCGACCACGGTACGGGTCGGATCGGACGCCACCACACCGAGCGCGGCCGGAATGGTCCAGCCCAGCGGGCCGGCCTGGCCGCAGTTGATCCACTGGCGCGCGCCATACACGTGCAGAAACTGCGCGCCGGCAATCTGGCTCAGGCCGATGGTGGTGACGTAAATCGTGTCGCGCGGAAAGACCTTATTCATTTCTTCGTACACCCGCAGCGGCTTGATCGGTGTTTCGGTGAAGTGGCTCTTGCGGTGCATCAGGTTCTTGCGCTCGGTGCAGCGGCTGACCCAGCCGCTGAAGTCCTTGAGCGGTTTGGCGGCCTTGCGCTCGCGCGCCACCTGGACGAACAGCTCCAGGGCAAACTTGGCGTCGCTGACAATGCCGTAGTCGGGCGTGAACACGCGGCCAATCTGGGTCGGCTCGATGTCCACATGCACGAAGGTGCGGCCCTTGCAGTAGACCTCGGGCGAGCCGGTGTGCCGATTGGCCCAGCGGTTGCCAATGCCGAGCACGAAGTCACTCGCCAGCAGCGTAGCGTTGCCATAGCGGTGGCTGGTCTGCAGGCCCACCATGCCGGCCATCAGCGGGTGGTCGTCGGGAATGCTGCCCCAGCCCATCAGCGTCGGAATCACCGGCACGCCAGTGAGCTCGGCAAACTCCACCAGCAGATCAGCGGCATCGGCGTTGAAGATGCCGCCACCGGCCACGATCAACGGCTTGTCTGAAGCCATCAGCATGTCGAACGCCTTCTCGATTTGCTGGCGCGAGGCCGCAGGCTTGTACACCGGCAGCGGCTCGTAGGTGTCGATGTCGAATTCGATCTCGGCCATCTGCACGTCAAACGGCAGGTCGATCAGCACCGGGCCAGGGCGCCCCGAGCGCATCAGGTGAAAGGCCTGCTGGAAGGCACGCGGCACCAGTCCGGGCTCGCGCACCGTGACGCTCCACTTGGTCACCGGTTTGGCGATGCTTTCGATGTCCACGGCCTGAAAATCTTCCTTGTACAGCCGTGCGCGCGGCGCCTGGCCGGTGATGCACAGGATAGCGATCGAGTCGGCAATGGCCGCATACAGGCCAGTGATCATGTCGGTGCCGGCCGGGCCCGAAGTGCCGATGCAGACACCAATATTGCCGGCTTTGGCGCGGCTGTAGCCATCGGCCATATGCGAGGCACCTTCGACGTGACGCGCCAGAACGTGCGCAATCGACTGGCGCTCGCGCAGCGCGCTGTACAGTGGGTTGATCGCCGCACCCGGCACCCCAAAGGCCTGAGTAATACCTTCTTTTTCCATCACCAGAACGGCGGCCATGATAGCCTTCATCTTTGCCATTGTCATCTCCAGTTGGTTTGATACGCTGGGACAATGGTCGCGATTTCGGGCGACTGATGGAAGGCACCTCCGGCGACTTTGCTATATTCCATTCAGGAATAAATCTATCAACCTAGGGCGTCGCCCCTTTCAAACCCATGGATCGTATTCAAGCCGTTCGTCTTTTCATTCGCGTGGTTGATCTCGGCTCGTTCAGCAAGGCGGCAGCCGACATCGGCATTGGCCAGCCGGCGGCCACCAAGCAGGTGGCGCAAATGGAAAAGCAGCTCGGGGCCCGGCTGCTGCACCGCTCCACCCACGGCGTGACCGCCACCGAAATTGGTGCGCTGTACTACGAGAAATGCAGGTTGATCGTCCACCATGTCGAAGAGGCCCAGTCGCTGGCCGCCTTGCTGCAGTCCGAGGTGCAGGGGGCCCTGCGCGTCACCACCTCGGTCGCGTTTGGCCGACGTGTGCTGGCACCGCTGGTGATGCGCTTCATGCGCCTGAACCCGATGCTACAGGTGGACCTGAACTTCGACGATCGGTATGTGAATCTGGTGGAGCAAGGCATGGACGTGGCGATCCGCATGGGGCCGCTGGCGGACTCGACGCTGGGTGCGCGTTATCTTGGCCTCAACCCCTGGGTGGTGGTGGCCTCGCCCGAGTACCTGGCCAGTCGCGGCACGCCGCTGATACCTGCGGACCTGGCAGACCACGACGCCCTGGTTTACAGCACGGTACAGGGCGACGCACGCTGGCACTTCGCCGGCCCCACGGGGCAAGCGCTGTCGGCGCCGGTCACGGGGCGTTTGCGCTCCAACAACCTGTCGGCCCTGTTGGCCGCTGCACGCGCGGGCATGGGCATTGCCGCGCTGCCCTGGTACGTGGCCCATGAGTCGGTGCGCAACGCCAGCGTGTTGCCGGTGCTGGCGAACTGGGCGCTGCCGACCCAGGAAATTCATGCGGTTTATTCCTCCCCCCGGCTGGTCACGGCCAAGGTGAGCAGCTTTGTCAGCTGGTTGCAGGAGCAGCTGGGCGAGCGCTGGTGGGCCGATCCCAAATCCTGATCCGGGTGACAGGTTGAAATTGTCACGGGTGATCCGGTCAGACAAGCGAACAGGTCACACCTGAGCGGACCCACCGGTGCCCGCCTGAAGAGCACCTCAAACGGATTCGCACGGATTCGGGGTCAGGCCTCGGTTTCCAGTATGCGTTCCGCCAACCCATATTGCGGCGCTGCCGATGACGTGGCAGGGAGCCAAGTGGAACGGGCTCAGGGACGCAAATACGACCAGCCTTCGCTTTGCTTCTTCATGAGCTCGGTCGCGCCGGCGGGCACGTAGCTCATGGCGGGCAGCAAATCGCTCTTCGTCAATTTCTGAGCACGCATGGTGTTTTGGCAGACCACCACGTTCACGTTGGCCTTGATCGCGTCGGCAACCTTTACGCCGCTCGGTGAGTCAAGCTTGACCATGCCAATACCTGGGCCATAAACGACGATTTCAACATCCACGTTGGCGGCACCCACATCGTTCTGCAGGTTTTTGGCGTTGTTGAGCGCCAAATTCCACGTGGCTGGGTCCTTGTCGCTGACCTGAATCACCATTTTGTAGCGTTTTTGGCCTGCCGTACCTGTTGCTTGAGCCGTTGTTTGCGCGCCAGCAGCGGTTAAAAGTGCAGCGCTTGCGGTGAGTACGCCAGCTTGGATGTAGAGTCTACGATTCATTTGAGGATGTCTCCAATATAAAGGAACTTCCTTGTAACATACTCTTGCATGCCGTGTCTAGAGCCTTCGCGGCCCAAGTCCGACTGCTTCACGCTGCCGAAAGGCAGGCGTGAATAAAGACCCCGCCGCAGACAGCTGCCGTGAATCCGGTCGCCCGCACCAATGTCTGCCCTGAATTTCACAAACCCGGGGAAATGGCGATGTACGGCGCCCCCGGCTGAAGGCCGCATGAAGGACATGCACAATCTGGTACCGCGTCCAGACCAGACGACGACGACGACGCGTGACTAAATCAACTTCACACCGGTCCTGGCCTGTAGTGATTCCTTCGTCACGCCAGGTGCCATTTCAACCACCTTCAGGCCTTGCGGTGTCACGTCCATCACGGCCAGGTCGGTGATGATGCGGTCTACTACAGCCACACCCGTGAGTGGCAAGGTGCATTGCGGCAAAATTTTCAGGTCTTCAGTGCCGTCCTTCTTTTTGGCGACGTGCTCCATCAAAACAATCACGCGCTTCACGCCCGCGACCAAATCCATAGCGCCGCCCATGCCCTTGACCATCTTGCCGGGAATCATCCAGTTGGCCAAATCACCTTTTTCGCTGACCTGCATGGCACCCAGAATGCTCAGATTGATTTTTCCGGCGCGGATCATGCCGAACGATTGGTCAGAGCCAAAAATTGCCGATCCCTTGATGGTGGTGACGGTTTGCTTGCCTGCGTTAATCAGGTCTGCATCTACTTCGTCTTCAGTCGGGAAGGGCCCAATGCCCAGCATGCCGTTTTCTGATTGCAGCCACACCTCAATGTCAGGGCTGACGTGGTTGGCCACCAGCGTCGGAATGCCGATGCCAAGGTTGACGTAAAAACCGTCCTGTAGTTCTTGCGCAGCGCGGGCTGCCATTTGGTCTTGTGTCCAGGCCATGATTTACGTCCCTACTTTCTCGGTTATTTTTTCTGTAATGCATCGCTTCTCGATGCGCTTTTCAGGATTTGGGTTGCACACAATACGGTGTACATAAATGCCCGGCAAGTGAACCTGATCCGGCTCCATCGCCCCTAGCTCAACCACCTCTTCAACCTCAACAATACAAACCTTGCCGGCCATCGCCACAGCAGGGTTGAAGTTGCGCGCCGTCAGGCGAAACTGCAGGTTGCCAGACTGGTCAGCGCGCCAGGCCTTGACGAGTGATACGTCAGGCACCAGGGCACGCTCCATCACATAGGTTTCGCCGTCAAACTCACGCAGCTCTTTGCCTTCGGCAATCATGGTGCCCACGCCCGTCTTGGTAAAAAAGGCCGGAATGCCAGAGCCGCCTGCGCGCAGCTTTTCAGCCAGCGTGCCCTGCGGCGTGAACTCCAGCTCCAGCTCGCCTGCGAGGTACTGGCGCTCAAACTCCTTGTTCTCACCGACGTAGCTGGAAATCATTTTTTTGATCTGCCGTGTGTTCAGCAATATGCCAAGCCCAAAGTCGTCAACACCCGCGTTGTTTGAAATGACGGTGAGGTTTTTGACCTTGCTGTCACGCAGCGCATCAATCAGTGCCTCGGGAATACCGCAAAGGCCAAAACCGCCAACAGCCATCAACTGGCCGTCACTGACAACACCTTTGAGTGCCTCAGCAGCAGAGGGATAAAGTTTCTTCACAAAAAGTCTCCTTGTATGGTTTCGTGCATGGTGCTGGTCATCAGCCACCGAACCGTCGAGATTTACCGCGCCCGCCTGATGCGCAAGTACAAGGCATCAACTACGGCTGCCCTGGTGCATAAGCTCATGGCGGGCGGGTAAGACAGACTGTCGGCGATACGCTTTTCGCTGCTCAGGCGGCGCCGGGGTCCGGCTCGTGCCGGATCGATTCGCGCGCACGGTGGTTGCGCAGTTTGTCCAGGGTATGTTCGAGCAGGCGCTTGAGCTTCTCAGTGGCGCCGCGGAAGGCCTCGTCCTGGCTGGGCGCATGGTGATTGACTGCCAGCGGGTCATGATGCGCCAGCCTTGCCTCAATCATGCAGCGCTTGTGGTCCGCACTGATCTTGTCGCTGTTCTCGTCGCTCATATGCACTTCAATGCGGGTAATGTCGTCTTTAAAGCGGCTCAGCGATGCATTGAGTTCCGTGCTGGCCCAGCGCTCGAACGATTCACCGGTATGGATGGTGTGGTTGGAGTTGACTTGAATTTGCATATGGTTTTTCCTTTCGCGAACTGCAGCGCTTGTACCAGAAGAGGCGCTGCCATGAAGCCGCCGGAAGTGGTGGCTGAATGCTTCATTGTGCGCCATGCCGAACCGAGGGATTCAAGGACGTGGAAAGAAACCGTCTGCCCGTTCAGGTCACGCCCGGGCAATCCAGCGCTGCTGGGCGGCGAGTTTTTCGACATCGCGCCAGGACCGGCACTGCCCTGCCATTTGCGGCCAGATGCGCAGCAGCAACTCGCATTCGGCCAGCGTGTCGGCGGCTGCCTGATGCCGCGGCGCGCAGACAATGCCAAAGTGCGCCAGCCATTCGTCGAGCGCACGCGCCCTCACCTTCTCGTGGGTCACGGCGCACAACTGTTCGATGTCCACCCAGCGGTTCGGCAGTCTGGCACCCAGGTGCTTCATGACATACCGGCCGATCATCGCCTGGTCGAACGGCGCATGAAAAGCCAGCAGCGGCGAAGCGCCGATGAACGCGGCAAAGGCACGCAAGCCTTCTTCGACCAGCACGCCTTCGCGCTGACGCTGCAGCCCGATGCCGTGCAGCAAAATATTGTCTTTCGCCGAAGCCACCGAGAACTGGCGCAGCACCACCTCAAAGCTGTCGCCCGGCGTGATGCTCAGGCGCCGGGCCGCCCAGTCCACCCGCACGGCAATCGCGGCAATCGCCAGCAGTTGGTCGCGCTGCGGGTCCAGCCCGCTGGTCTCCACGTCGAGCACCACCCAGCGCGCTTCATCGACGGCGCCCGCTGCACCAAAGGGCTTTCTGAACCAGTCTGCCCAGCTCATCGATCGTAGTCCAGTTGCAGGCGCTGCTGCAACGAACGCGCCACGCGAAACGACTCACGCAGGATGCGCCTGTCGATGTCGTTCAGACGCGCGACCTTCAGGTGGTTAGGCTGTTGCGGCGAGGCCGTGCCTTCAAGCTGCACGCGCAGGCGCAGCGTCTGCAGAAACTCAAAGCCGCTGACCCAGGCCTGGTATTCGGACACGGCTAGCCCCAGCAAGGGACCAACGGCCTCTAGCCGTTCACGGGTGTTGGTGGCCGTCACGCCATGGCTGAGCGAATAAATGCGGGCGACATCGACAAAAATCGCAGCCCCCTGGAGCTTGAGGTCAATCAGACCGGCATCATCGACGGCAATGCTGCCGGTCCAGTTCAGCGGCGGACTGCGCCCCAGTGCATTGAGCGCCAGTTGCTTGATGAAACGCGGTGTGTGCCGCGCCGCCTCGCTGACCTCTTGGCGCAGGCCGTCCGCCATGCGCGCATCGCCGGCCAGTGCGCGAAAGTCGAAGTAAATGCTCGCGTTGAGCAAGTCCTGCGGCGCGCCATGCTCTATCCAGTGCGCAAAGCGCTCGCGCCACTGGCGCAGTGTCATGCAGCAGGCTGGCTCACCAGCCATGACACCTCCGCGGCACAGCGGGTAGCCGCAGGCGTCGAGCGCCACATTGACGTCATGGCCAAAACGCAAGGCGGCGTCGCGCTGGGCCAGCGTCGTATCGTCCGGCAGAATCAGCGCGTTGTCCTGGTCAGTCGCAATGGTCTGCTCGCTGCGTCCTTCCGAGCCCAGTGCCAGCCAACACAGGCGGCTCAGGTCCAGGCCGTGCTCCTCGGCCTTGATCTCCAGCAGGCGCGCGGTCAGCACGTCGTTGAGGCGGCTGATCAGCGCCGTGAGCTGACGCGCATGCACGCCCTGGCCCAGCAGGTTGTGCGCAAACCGCCGAATATCCTGTGCCACCATCTTCAGCGTGTCCACATCGGCGGCGGAGCGGATCGAGGTGCTGACCAGCTTGAGGCTCAGGCGCTGCATGGCAAACAGGTCGCGTTCCGAAACCATGCCCACCGCCACACCGCCGCGCGTCACCGGCACATGGCGGATGCCGTGTTTGCTCATCAGCAGGGCAGCGTCCAGCGCCGTATGTTCATGGCTCAACGTCAGCACCGGCTGCACCATGACCTGCGCTATCGGCGTGTCCAGTGGCAGCGCCGGCAGCGTCACCCGGCCCAGGATGTCGTAACGCGTGAGGATGCCCAGCGGTCGGCCGCCTTCATCCGTGACCAGCATGCAGCCGATGCGCAGTTGGTGCATCCGGGCCAGCGCCTCGCGCAGCGGCGTGGCGGGCGGGCAGCTCACCGGCGCCTGGCGGGCCACGTCGCCCAGCGGGGTTTCCAGCGACTGCTCGGCCAGCGCCTCCGAGGCATAGGCCACCTGCAGCGCGCGCCGCGAGAGATCCAGGAACTTGAGGATGCGCCGGTTCAGGAAATCGGCAAACGGCGGGCTCAGTTCGGCCAGCGCATGCATGGCGTCCAGCGGCAGCGCCAAGATAAAGGTGTCCGCAACGGCACGGTAAGTAGCGGTCACGGCGCGCTGCGCCAGCGCCGCGCTGATGGGAAACAGCTCACCGGGCTCGTAATGAAAAGCGCCTGCTGACAGTTCGGCCAGGCCGCGCTCGCCAATCACGGCGCCCTGACGGATGAAAAACAGTTGCTTGACCAGCCCGTTGTCGGGTGCAATCAATATCTCGTCAGGCGAGAAGTAGTTTTGCCGGGAGTGGATCAGGAAAAAGTCCACATCGCCAGCCTGCATCTGCGCAAATGGCGGATGCCGCATCAGTTCCTGGCGCAAATTGGCCAGTAGGCTGCTGGACGGACTCAAATCGGCGTTGAGCGAGGCAAGGGGCTGGTCTGCATCCGTCACGGTCATCTCCTAAAAAAGAATCGGGGTCAGACTCCAATTAGCTTAGGCCGCTACCAATAACATAGCTTGTCGCGCCTATATTCATTGGGCTACAGTCTGAAATAGCCTTTAAAAAGAACATAAAGCCCGCCCTGGTTTTCACCGGAGCGGGCTCAATAACAACCTTGTGGGACAGACCAAGATTTACACGCAGTGAAATTTGCTCTGTCCCCAACTAATTAGACAGATCAGGCAAGGTCGAAGCGATCCAGGTTCATCACCTTGACCCAAGCCGCGACGAAATCCTTGATGAACTTCTCCTTGCCATCGGCGCTGGCATAGACCTCGGCATAAGCTCGCAGCACCGAATTGGAGCCAAAGATCAGGTCGTTGCGGGTGCCGGTGTGCTTCACCTTGCCGCTCTTGCGATCCTTGCTTTCGAAGACTTCCGCCTCGGCGTCCGCCGCCTTCCACTCCGTGCCCATGTCGAGCAGGTTCACGAAGAAGTCGTTGCTGAGTGTGCCGACCTTGTCGGTGAACACGCCGTGCTTGCCACCATCAAAGTTGGTTCCGAGCACACGCAGGCCGCCAACCAGCGCTGTCATCTCCGGCGCGGTCAGGGTCAGCAACTGGGCCTTGTCGATCAGCAGAGCTTCGGTCGCCGCGCCGATCTTGCCATTTTTGTAGTTGCGGAAGCCATCGGCCAAAGGTTCGAGCAAGGCGAAAGATTCCACATCGGTCTGCGCCTGTGTGGCATCCACACGGCCCGGAGCGAACGGCACGTCTACCGCCACACCGCCAGCCTTGGCCGCCTGCTCAACACCCACGCTGCCGGCCAGCACGATCACGTCGGCCAGTGAGGCCTTGCCGGAAGCCTGCTGGATCTCGACCAGCTTGGGCAATGCCCGGGCGGCGATCTTGTTGACCGCCCATTCCTTCTGCGGGGCCAGCGCCAGGCGCGCACCATTGGCGCCGCCACGCTTGTCGCCGCCGCGGAAGGTGGAGGCGGAAGCCCAGGCCACCGACACCAGTTCGCTCACCGACAGACCGGATGCAGCGATCTTGGCCTTGATGGCGCTGATGTCGGCCGCGGTCGGCTTGTGGGTGGCAGCCGGTAGCGGGTCTTGCCAAATCAGCTCTTCCTTCGGCACTTCCGGGCCGAGGTAACGCGCCTTCGGGCCCATGTCGCGGTGGGTCAGCTTGAACCAGGCGCGCGCAAAGGCTTCGGCGAAGGCTTGCGGATCGTCGAGGAAGCGCTTAGATATCTTGCCGAATTCCGGGTCGAAGCGCAGCGTCAGGTCGGTGGTGAGCATCGTGGGCTTGTGCATCTTGCCCTTGACGTGCGCGTCCGGAATGATGTCCTCGGCATTCTTGGCCACCCACTGCTTGGCGCCGGCGGGCGACTTGGTGAGTTCCCACTCGTACTTGAAGAGGTTCTCGAAGAAGTTGTTGCTCCACAGCGCCGGCGTCTTGGTCCATGTCACTTCCAGGCCGCTGGAGACGGTGTCCTTGCCGTGGCCGCTGCCGAAGTCGCTGTTCCAGCCGAGGCCCTGCGCTTCGATGCCTGCGCCTTCGGGCTCCGGGCCCTTGTGCGATTCGGGTGCGGCGCCGTGGGCTTTGCCGAAGGTATGGCCACCGGCAATCAGGGCCACGATTTCTTCGTCGTCCATAGCCATGCGGTTGAAGGTGGCGCGGATGTCCTTGGCTGCGGCCATGTAGTCACCGCTGGCGTTCGGGCCTTCCGGGTTCACATAGATCAGGCCCATGTGGGTGGCGGCCAGGTTGTGGTCCAGCTCGCGGTCACCGTGGAAGCGCTTGTCCGTGGCCAGCCACTTGGTTTCCGCGCCCCAGTTGACATCCATGTCTGGTTCCCATACGTCTGCACGGCCACCGGCGAAACCGAAGGTACGGAAACCCATGGATTCCAGTGCCACATTGCCAGCCAGGACGAAGAGGTCCGCCCAGGAAATCTTCTGCCCGTACTTCTGCTTGACGGGCCAGAGCAGGCGGCGCGACTTGTCAATGTTGACGTTGTCGGGCCAGGAGTTGAGCGGCGAAAAACGCTGCTGACCGCGCCCGCCGCCGCCACGGCCGTCCACCGTGCGGTAGGTGCCTGTCGCATGCCAGGCCATGCGGACCATCTGCGGGCCGTAGTGGCCGAAGTCGGCCGGCCACCAGTCCTGGCTGTCGGTCATGAGCTTGACCAGATCGGCCTTGAGGGCCTTGTAGTCGAGCTTCTTGAATTCCTTGGCGTAGTTGAAATCGTCGCCCAACGGGTCGGACTTGTTGGCGTGCTGATTCAGCAGGTCAACGCGCAACTGGTTCGGCCACCAGTCACGGTTGGACGTGCCGCCGCCTGCAGCATGATGGAACGGGCACTTGGATTCGCTTTGCACTTGTTGCTCAGACATGGATGATTCCTTTTCGATTGATAAGTGGGGCCTGTGACAGCATCGGGAGCCTCGTTGAAGAGCGCCCAGACCTGAAGTGCTAGTCTATATTTCAGAGGAGCATATTCAAAAACAATTAAAAGTATTTGTTTGATAGTTTTTATTAATGGGGTTATTGGGGTCAGACGCCAATTTCATTGCGATGCAGGGCATCGCACCCGGAGGGCGTGCCCAAGGTACGATGAATTTGGACTCTGACCCCAAAAACCCCACAAAGAGAAATCTGCCGTTACGCTTGAGGCTGAATTCATAGTACACCGTTTGAAGGAAACAGCAATGACAAGCCCCCCCCCTATCGCGAGCACTACAAGCCGTTACCCCGCGCCCGAGATGAAAGACCTGCCGGAAGACATCAAGGCCAAAGTGCTGGAGGTGCAGGAGAAAGCCGGCTTTGTGCCCAATGTGTTCCTGGGCCTGGCGCGCAGGCCCGCCGAGTGGCGCGCGTTTTTTGCGTACCACGATGCGCTGATGACACCTGAATCAGTTGGCCGCACCAGTAACCTGAGCAAGGGCGAGCGCGAGATGATCGTCACCACCACCAGCGCAGCCAACAAATGCCTCTACTGCGTCGTGGCACACGGCGCCATCCTGCGTATCTACGAAAAAAAGCCGCTGGTGGCCGACCAGGTCGCCGTCAACTACCGCAAGGCTGACATCACACCGCGCCAGCGCGCCATGCTGGACTTTGCGATGAAGGTCTGCCAGCACTCCGACGAGATTGAAGATGCCGACTTTGCGGTGCTGCACACGCACGGCTTTGACGCTGAAGATGCCTGGGACATCGCCGCCATCACGGCTTTCTTCGGCCTGTCCAACCGCATCGCCAGCTTCAGCGGGATGCAGCCCAACGCCGAGTTTTATTTGATGGGGCGAGTACCCAAGGCAGCCAAACCAGCCTGATCGTCACTTGGCAAACGCTATTGATTTAGTAGCTGAGGGTTATTGGGGTCAGACATTTTTCAACCCTCAATGGCTTTGCGCAGCCAATCAGGCATGGTTTTAGACTTTTGCGCCGGAAAATCAACCCAGATCGTGGTGGCACCACCTGCGGCGCAGATCACGCCGGGGCTGTCAAGCCGCTCCATGGTGCACCAGGTTTCAAACGTGCTGCGGCCTGGGTCGCTCACGTACATCTTCGTCAGGACATCGCCGGGGTGTTCAAGCTGCTTGTAGAAATTACAAAAGGCATTGACGATGATCGGGCCTTCGCCAGCAGGATCAGGGGGCATGTCTGCCAATAGAAACCACTCGATGCGAATCGTTTCCATGTAACGAAAGTAGCTGACGTTATTGAGATGCCCCATCGCATCCATATCACCCCAACGGATAGGGATGACCATTTCGTAAACGAGTTTTTTTTGTTCAGGGATTTCGAATTTCATATTTCAATTTTCATGCACAGTGTCCAGAAAAGGGTTGACGATGCGCAGCGTACCGCGCACCAGTTGCCAATGTTGCAGGTCTTCGCTATAGAGCGTGACTGCACCCGCCTCAAGCGCCGCAGCAAGCATCAGGCAGTCGTAAAAGCTGTAGCGTAATTCGCTTTGTAAATCGAGCGCGGCGTCAACAAGCGGTGTACTGCTGGCTACGCGGTTCATGGGCTGCATGGCAGCGTCGATAAAGGCCTTGCAGTCGGTCGTGCTCATGCGAGTGGCAAATTTTTTACAGGCCACATTGGCAAACTCCTGAACCACCTGATAGCTGATGCAGCCCTTGCCTGAACCAAGGGCACTTTCAATCAGCTCGACTGCGCGGCTGTGCTTGCCTGGCTCGCTGGCCAGGAAGGCATAGACAAAAATATTGGTGTCTAAAAACGCTGCCCCGGCTGGGCTAAGGCTAGCGTTCATTCAGCTCGTCCCTGGTAAAGGTACGGCCAGCATCAACCGAAGGTAGCGCCTGCATAACACTGCGAAAGCGCGCAACGGCAGATTGCGCATCCGGCTCCTGCACATAGCTGGCAAGCCATTTACGAAACTCATCGTTCAGTGTCACGCCTTGGCTCCGGGCTTTTTCTCTGGCACGGTCGATCAGTGCGTCGGTGGCTGAAAGGGTGATATTTCGCATGCTAATAGTGTACGCGATAGTGCGCACTAGAGTGACTCACCGATGTGCTCAGATACCGAAGCCGTCGTCAGCGGCGATGACGCGCCGCCATCACCGCATAAAATCATCTGCTAACAGCCTGTCGGGCAAACATAACTGCAAGATAGCCCTGAAATTCATTATCAGCGAGTCCACCATGAACAACCAAGAAATACTGGCCCAGTTCGGTCCCCGCGAGGCGATGGAATACGACGTGGTCGTTGTCGGCGCTGGCCCGGGTGGACTGGCTACGGCGATTCGCCTGAAACAACTGGCGGCAGAAAAGGGTGGCGACGTTTCTGTCGTCGTACTTGAAAAAGGCTCCGAGCCCGGCGCGCATATTTTGAGTGGTGCCATCATGGACCCACGCGCGATCACCGAGTTGTTCCCTGACTGGAAGGCGCTCGGCGCCCCGTTGACGCAACCCGTCACTGGCGACGAGATGCTGTTTCTCAGCCAGACCGGCAAAATCTCTACCCCTCAGTTTCTTATTCCCAAATGTCTGCACAACGAAGGCAACTACGTCATCAGCCTGGGTAACCTGGTGCGCTGGCTGGGCCAGCAAGCCGAGGCTTTGGGCGTGGAAATTTTTCCCGGCTTTGCAGCTGCGGAGGTACTTTACAACGACGATGCATCTGCCAATGGCGGCGTGCCTTCGGTAAAGGGTGTAGTGACGGGCAACCTGGGCGTCGGCAAAGATGGCATGCCCACCGACAACATTCAATTGGGCATGGAACTGCATGCCAAGTACACGATTTTTGCAGAAGGCTCACGCGGCCACCTCGGCCAACAACTGCTGGCCAAATACAAACTCGACGCTGGCAAAGACCCGCAGACCTACGCCCTCGGCATCAAAGAGTTGTGGGAGATAGACCCCGCCAAAGCCAGGCCCGGCCATGTGCTGCATTCGCTCGGCTGGCCGATGGACAACATGACTTACGGCGGTGGGTTTTTGTACCACCTGGAGGGCAATAAGGTCACGCTTGGTTTCATCACCGGCCTGGAATACAGCAACCCGTGGCTAAGTCCGTTTGAAGAAATGCAACGCTGGAAAACTCATCCCACGATTCGCAAATACTTGGAAGGCGGCAAGCGCATCAGCTACGGCGCGCGGGCCATTACCTGCGGCGGCCTGAATAGCCTGCCTAAAACCGTCTTCCCCGGCGGCGCGCTGGTGGGATGCGATGCAGGCTTTTTGAACTTTGCGCGCATCAAGGGTAGCCACGCGGCCATTAAAACTGGCATGTTGGCCGCCGATGCGGCTTATGCAGCCGTGACCAGTGGCCGCCAGCATGATGAACTGAGCGCTTACCCGGCTGCGTTCGAGGCGAGCTGGCTGCACGAAGAATTGGAAACCTCGCGCAACACCAAGCAATGGATGAAGAAAGGCCTGTGGCTGTCGTCCATCATGAACGGCATTGAGCTGTGGCTGCTGCCCAAGCTGGGCTTTAAATCGCCACCCTGGACCATCCATAACAAAGTGCCTGACCACGCAAAACTCAAGCCCGCCTCAGAGTGCCGGCAAATCATTTACCCCAAGCCAGACAATAAGATTACTTTTGACATCCTGAGTTCGGTGTTTGTGTCCAACACCAACCACGAAGAACAGCAACCCGCGCACCTGACGCTGAAGGACGCAAGCGTTCCGGTCAATATCAACCTGGCCACCTATGCCGGCCCCGAAAGCCGCTACTGCCCGGCAGGTGTGTATGAGTTCGTCAAGAACGAAGACAACACCGACCGGCTACAGATCAACGCGCAGAACTGCGTGCATTGCAAGACCTGTGACATCAAAGACCCGACCCAAAACATCGTCTGGGTCACACCCGAAGGCGGCGGCGGGCCCAACTACAGCGGCATGTAACAGAGCCTCCATGAACATCGTTATCACCGGAGGCACCGGATTGTTGCGCCTTGCACTTCATCCCGAAAATCTGAATTTATCGAATTGCCCTTTCAATCATGGAACATGTTGGCCCCTCGGAGAACGCCCTTGTCTGCTACCGACCCGATTTTGTTGACAACACCGCTGCATGATCTGCATGTAGAGCTTGGCGCGCGCATGGTGCCGTTTGCCGGCTATGCCATGCCGGTGCAATACCCTGCCGGGTTGATGGCCGAGCACCTCCACACCCGCACAGCCGCCGGACTGTTTGACGTGTCGCACATGGGCCAATTGCGGCTGGTGGGTATTGACGCTGCTGTCGCACTTGAAACCCTGATGCCGGTCGATGTGATGGGCCTGCCCACAGGCAAGCAGCGCTACGGCCTGCTGCTAAACGATGACGGCGGCATCATGGACGATTTGATGTTTGTAAACCGAGGCAGTGACATCTTTGTGATCGTCAACGGTGCCTGCAAAATCGGCGACATTGCGCATATCCAGCAAAAAATCGGCACCCGCTGCGATGTTATTCCCATGCCGGAAATGGCGCTCATGGCGCTACAAGGCCCGCACGCCATCAATGCACTCGAACGCATTGCGCCCGGCGTTGAAAAGCTGGTGTTTATGACGGGAGGCCGGTTCACGGTTGCCGGCTGCGACTGTTTTCTCACGCGCAGCGGCTATACCGGCGAAGACGGTTTTGAAATCTCGGTGCATGAATCGCAGGCAGACACCCTGGCCCGGGCCCTGCTCGCGCAACCCGAAGTCAAGCCCATAGGCCTGGGTGCGCGCAACTCGCTTAGACTGGAAGCTGGCCTGTGCCTTTACGGCAATGATATTGATACGACCACCACACCCATCGAAGCCAGCCTGAACTGGGCGATTCAAAAAGTACGCCGTACCCATGGCGCGCGCGCGGGCGGATTTCCGGGTGCAGAAAAAATCCTCGCACAGCTTGCCAGTCCGTCGCTGCTAGAGCGCGTGCGAGTAGGACTTATCGCCCTCGAACGCATTCCGGTGCGCGACCACGCCGAGCTGCAAAGCATGGATGGCGCGCCGATTGGCGAAGTCACCAGTGGCCTGCTGGCACCCACCATCAACCAGCCCATTGCCATGGGCTACGTCAAACCCGAATTTGCCACCATAGGCAGCACAATCAACGCTATCGTGCGAGGCAAACCCGTAACCATGCAGGTTAGCGCCATGCCCTTCGTCGCCAACCGCTATTTTCGCGGTTGAATTTTTATTCACTTATTTTTTGGAGAACCCCATGACACTCAAATACACCGAAGACCACGAATGGCTCAAGATTGACGGCGACACTGCGACCGTCGGCATCACAGTACATGCGCAGGACGCGTTGGGCGATGTGGTGTTTGTAGACCTGCCTGCCGTCGGTACAAGCTTTGCACAAAAAGAGGTCGCTGGCGTGGTCGAGTCGGTCAAAGCCGCAGCCGATGTGTACATGCCGGTCAGCGGTGAAATCA
>Ga0209284_10000760_pt1 | contig 52322 bp, 72 predicted proteins | sample FRY03_FD_187211 | JGI IMG/M metagenome (GOLD analysis project Ga0209284, IMG submission 187211) | Freshwater microbial communities from Lake Fryxell liftoff mats and glacier meltwater in Antarctica - FRY-03 (SPAdes) (version 2) | ecosystem: Environmental > Aquatic > Freshwater > Ice > Glacier...
TTCAATTGATCCTCAATATTTGTGATCAATGTGCTATGCGTTCCCCACCAACTTTCTTCCTTAAGCTTGAGAAGCGAGTGCAAATCTCCTTTGTGGAGTTTCCTTAATTTTATTCCATCTTTATGTGTGTACATTTAAAAGCCTTCTTTCATCCAAGATCCAGATTTTGTTTGCTCGAATTTTGGTATAATAATTCGGAAACAATCAATATTTCCATTAGTGTATTCCTTCTTCAACTGAGGCAACAAATCTTCATTTTCTGATTCATAATAAAAAGATTCATTCATTTTAAGAACGAATGATCCTTGTTCAAAATTAATGATCAACTTAGAATCACCAGTATTTTTAATTATGAATTTGTGCATCATCCCCAATAACTTGTCGGCACATGATTGGCTCTCACGGTAGGTGGAACATAATTGTACATCGCCGTTTGATAAACATGATTCTTAGACTTTTCATAGCCAGATATTTGTTCTGTACGATATTCGTTTATAATATCATCTACGGCAGATTCTTTTAATTCACGAATGCCGTGCCAGCCAGCATCGTATGATTTTCTCAATAATTCTTTCAGATTTTTTTCGCTCAAATGAATCATATTTTTCCTAAACATAACATATAAAATAACAATCTCCATCTCGTTCACCCAACAGAATTGCGGGAATCTCTTTGCGTTTAATTAACTGTCTGTCCAATTCAATTGATTCAAAAATTGATTTAAAATAATTGTTTCCAGCCACTAAAATTCTATAATGATCAAACAATGGGAATCCGCCTGCATCTGGAAATTCCTCAAGATAATCTATTAGATTCAAAATTTCTGGCGACAATAAATCATTAAACTCTTGATTTGTATAAGCACGTGGAGTTAATTCCAATGCCGGAACTTTTGAATCATCAATCAAACTCAATTTATCTGCAAAAAAACGATACTTAAACCAATCTGTTTCTACATGAATTTTTTTAGCTCCACCTATCAAGCCATGTTCATATCCAGACTGTTTTGCCAAAATTGCACTAGCAGAACTTAATAAAATCTTATTGAATCCATAATATTGAGATTCAATAGATTCTTGCTTAATTAAAATAATTGATTTTTTTATTTCAGTAGACATCATAAGCAAGCCAAGATCATCAAAGTGTTTAAATCTTACCTCTGCTTCAGAAATATCTTTTTCATATACACTAGCCCAACGCACATAATTAGAAAAATCATTTGGCTCCATTTCCCAAATTTTTAAAAACAAATCTGTGTTGATAGATTGCATCTTCTTACGAGATCTGATTCTATCACGATCAGATCTCGATTGAACAAATCTTACATGCAATAAATTTTCTTGTGGGTCGTCTATAGATTTTGATATTTCAGAAAACCTTTTGTGTTTCGTAATTGCATTTTTAAGAATGTCTAAAACAAATTTTGAAATACAACGATCAGTGGCATAACACGACATGCTCAATATATCTGAAACTTCTCTGCCAAAAGAACCTTCTTCATTTGATGTAAGTTCTCCGCCAAACAAAGAAAATAGATCTGGATGTACAGAGCCTCTGTTTATACGTGAAGAAAAAGCCCTCAACCTTAATCCGAAATCGCCCATTGCGTAATGGACTTTTTCTTCTGAAAAGATTAGGGCTGTTTGCAAAATGCCAGTCAGGTCTTGAATAGGCGGAGCCTCTTTGCTCTCATAAATCCTTTCCAATATTTGCACTTGCTGTTGTTTTAAATCAATCATTCCTGTTTTCTTTCTCGATAATCACAATCCCTGTGGAACTAGATTGAATGACTCTGTTCTGCTGCCTGTGCTATTTGTGTATTTGACAGTCGCTTTGAAATACCAACCATCTAGTATTTTATCTGAATGAATCCATTCATATTTTGAAGGAACCTCAAAATCAAAAAATGGCTCATTCAAATCGTTTAAACTATAAGTTTCAAACGGATTTTCTCCACACTGTATAAGCATTTCACGTTCACAAACATCAAATCCTTCATGGTAAACTACAGTTAGACAAGCGTTTGCAAGCAAACGCTTCGCAGAAGGTCTAGGGATTATAACTCTGTATTTTTTCACGGCTGAGTTGGTTCTTCTTTCTTCACAATCTTCTTTGCTTGCAATCTTGCAATAATATTAGAGCCCTCAAATGATGCAGGCTTCTCAAGATCTGCAACTTCTGCAACCATTGATACAAGCTTGTTAAGAGTCTCAAATCCTTTATCTTTGTGAGCTTTCTCCCGAGCTTTGAACTTCACAACCACACGTACCTTGTCGCCTTTTTCCAAAAATCTTTTAGCAGCGTTGGCTTTAGTCTGCAAATCATGTTCATCAATCACATAACGAAAAGAAATTTCCTTTTCCTTGTGCATATTGCGAGATTTGTCTTTTTCCTTTTTCTGCTTTTCAAACATGAACTTTCCGTAGTCCATAATTTGACAAACTGGAGGTCTAGCCTGTGCTGAAACCTCTACTAAATCTAATCCTAATGATCTCGCTTTTGCAAGAGCAATAGATGTTGCCATTACACCTATATTCCTGCCTTCTTCAACTACGAGCACTTGTGGTACTCTAATCTGTTCGTTTTTTCTAACGAAATCTTTACGTCTTTCGGGTTTGTTAAAATCGCCTTTGAAGGCCATTGGTATCCTGCCTATTAAACTCTCTTGGAAAGTGCTTCAGTCATCCTCTTAAGACAGTGGGAAACATCCCGCCTATCAACACGTACATTTATCACAGATAGCTCTTTAGAGTCAAGTGCTATTTTTACAGCCTGCTCAAGTTCTTCTTCTGTGTCAACACGCCACCCTTTTCCACCCTTTATAAGAGTGGTAATGTTGTGGTAATCCCAACTGTGAATATCGTTAAATCCACCATCAATCAAGAATCTCTCTGTTGTGAACCCATCATTGTTTAATACAAAAACAATAGGATTCAACTTCCTTTTGACAATAGTGCTCAATTCCGTACAAGACATCTGAAAAGCGCCATCACCAACAATAACAATTGGACGAACATCTGGCATGGCGGTTTGAACGCCAAGAGCACCCGGAATTGCCGATCCCATTGATGTATAGAACGCTGGACTCAGGAAATGATTTCTGTGATGAACTGTTAAATCCGCTGCCCCAAATAAAGAATCCCCAATATCTGCAACTATTGCAGTATTCTTATTCAGAATAGAATCAATCTTCTTAAACAAACGAATTGTTGTGATTTTTGTATCTGGTTTTGGTTGAAAAACAGACCTCTCTTTAACAGCAGGCATCACTGGCAATGGCTTCTTGGCAATCTCCAACTTAAACAAAGCATTGCAAAAATCAGAAAATTGAATTTCTGTAAATGTGTGATTTCGAATCTTTAGTCCATCTAATGATACGGAAACAACTTGCCTCTTTTTGAATTTAGCTGGCTTAAAACACAGTGCCATATCTGTTAACATGACTCCAAACATCAAAAGACAATCTGACTCTTCAACAATTTTTCTTGTAATTTCTTGACTGCTGACTCCAGAATATATTCCTGCAAATAAAGGATGCTTTTCATCAACAACAGATTTGCTTAACAAGGTTGTCGCCACAGGAATATCACCTTTTTCAGCAAATCGAATAAGTTTATCGCCGAGATCATATCTAGCAAGCTCTACCCCAGCAAGAATTGCTGGTTGTTTTGCTGATCCAAGCCATTCAAATACTTCTTTAAGTGCCTCTTGAAGATTCTCTGAATCTGTTGCTGGAGCAACTGGAGTGCCTTGTTTGTATACATCATAGCTAATTGACTTTTTGGCTACATCACGTGGAAGCTCGATGTAAATTGGTCGTTTATAATGTTTAAGAGCCTCGAAGGCTCGATCAATCTCATAGCCAGCAGTAGCTGGATTATCCAGCACAACAGAAGCACATGTGATGTTATCAAACAGTTTCTTTTGAGAATTAAAACTGCCAACCATATGATGAAGTAAAAATTCTTCATTCCTCTCATCTACTCCGGGTGCCCCAGATATCACAACAAGAGGTGATCTCTCAGCATAGGCACATTGGACAGCATTGATAACCTTAGATGCTCCCACACTGTAAGTGACGACTACGCATCCAATGCCATTAACACGAGCATAGGCATCGGCAGCAAATCCTGAATGGTTTTCATCTGTATTGTTGACAACTTCAATCTTTTCGTTGTCCCAAAGTTCTTTGTAGAAATCCAAAACATAATCTCCGGGAACTCCGAAGACGTGTTTGATTCCGGCATTTTCTAATCTCTCAATGAGAAAGCGAGATACCAGCATATTGTTACTCCTTTTAGTGTTAAGGCTCGTTTTACGATAATATTTTCTGTAACAATTAGGAGTGATATGTTAAAATTAGATTTCTGTAGTAAAACTATTCACGATTTTGACAAGGAATCCTTCATCAAGTACAGGAAATCTTCTCACCCACTCAACTCCTTCTCCTAAGATACATCCATAATCCGCTGGAGTTAAACTTATATCTGTGAAACTTGGAATTACAGACATTCCTAATGCAACAACACCGTCTTCATTATAAGGCGTATTGTCATCTGATGGAATGCCAGTTCTACTCAAAATTACAGAACCTTCGTCGTGAATTGATCCTGTGTACCAGTTATTATCAGAATGCAGATGAATAGAATTTGCCCAAGGTGTGCTTGGAAGAAAATATTTATTCTCAATTTGATTGTAAGAAAGACGAATGGAACTATTTGTCAAAGAAAGTCCTGTGTAGAAAAATCCATCATTATTTGTAAAGACATCGCCTGTCCAATATCCTGCGGGAAGATACCAAACAACATCAATCATTTTTAGAACTTTAAATTCAAACCAATAACAACCGGGGAGACAAACATCTTCTGCTCGCCATTCATAAACCAGATATGCCGATTGAAGCACATCTCTGGTTGTAGTCCCATCAACTTCTTGAATATCTTGAAATGAAATTTCGCTATCAGCAGGAGCACCCATAATACGAAAAATTCGTATCGTTGTCCCTTTTTTCCATTCAGACGCTGTGGTTCCGTGATAAGCACGTTGAACACGGATTAAATTGTTTGTTTCATCAAATCCAATCACAAGCATATGTTCTGGATTTCTAACACGATCAACAACGATTATGTCGCCCATCATCGCTTGATTAAACCCGATGTCATCAGCCAGTCGGAAATAATCATCATCGATTTCTACTGTTGACTTTAATTTTGCCAAGGCCCACATACTGACTTCAACCACAAGACCCTGCAAATCAAAAGCACCATCGCAGTCTTCCAATGAAACCTTAAATGCAGGTCTTGTATCGTGGCGACGAATCGTAAAGTCAGGACAAACGCCTGACGGACATCCGTCTTTAGATGTGCATGAACTTTGAGATTGACAACTACCAGATTTTAAATTGAACGTGATACTCATAGTCGTATATAGTTCAATTTAGGAAAGTTATTCAAGAACATGCAAATCCTTGAGTCTTTGGTTCCAATCAGAAATCCAATTTATATTTCCTTTGAACAGTTGCATGTTAACTCCACCCATGTGAGCTAATTTAATAGATTTTTCACGAAATTCATGATTTTGCAAGCTGGAATTATTATTCGATTGAAAATCATAATAAACAACTTTCACAATTTCTTTTCTAATAATCTCTAACATGCAATCAGAGCATGGCATCGCCGTGACATATAATGTTGCCCCAGAAAGATCTGAACATCCACAACGATCTATAGCATTCAGTTCTGCATGAACAATAATATCATATTTGCTAAAAGCATCTGGATTGTCTCTTGGCGGACGCTCCCAACTGAAAGAATTGTCGTCAATTTTTCTAGGCGGACCATTGTACCCCAGACCTAACATAGAATTGACGGATTGATCCACAATTACTGCCCCAACTTGCGTGCTCGGATCTTTTGAAAAAGAAGCATACATCCAAGCTAGTCCCATATATCGAGAATCACGATCAGTTGTTATTCTTGGATTGATTTTGATTTCTGGCATTTAATAAACCTCTAACATCTGTGCTGTTGAAAACCTGCAATCATCTTTATCGAATTTAGATTTCCACAAAGAAAACTTTGCCTTCTGTTCGTCTGTAAGATATCGTTTGATGGTAGACATAGGAAGCGGAACTTCAACCGACCATTCTGAATCTTCAATTTCTATTGTATAACTCACAGGGATTTTTCCAAGATTAAAAAAATCGCAACCGTAAATGACAAAGCCATCTCGAACTGAATCATACACTTCCTGTGTTATTGGACTTCCATAGCAAGGAATGAACAACATTCTGTTATTGTCTTCATCATTTGAAATCGCAATAACATAAACGCATGTTCGACGACATGCAGATTCAACAGATATCGATCTTTTTATGTCTCTAGCATCTTTTTTAAATGTACTTTCACTGGACAAAATAAACAATTCATCCATTTTTATCTCCCGTTAATTGCATCACGCACTTTTGCCTCATAGAAATAAGCATCATCTTCTATGATATCTGGATTTCTTTTACCTTTTAACAAAAGATAACACGCAGATTTCCATGACTTAGAAATATTCTGTCTGGAATGTCTAAATTCATGAGCTATGGTACAGGATCTTTCAGAGTTTATCAAGGCGAACATATCAGCATTGACTATTAGACGCATACGCACTTGATCATATCTTGCATAAGCACCATCTGATTTTGGAACCCAAACAATATTATTTGATTCTTTTTGATCTCTAGCCCAAGCAGAAGCTTCAGGACAAACTACATCCAAAATTTGCAACGCAGGCTTCAATGAAAGCCACGCTCTATCTTCATCAAAGTTTTCAACCAAATCTAAGTCAGGACAACCTTTCAGAAGGTTGTCATCATGTTTATGAAGTGTGGATATTTCCGGAACTGAATCTCCTATTAAAATATCATACATGTTAACAAAACCAAGGACTAATAGTGACGCAATAAACACAGTCCACGTATAGCGAATTGCTAACTTCAAAAACAAAATCAGAAATTTCAAGAAGATTTTGTTTTGTCTTTTGAATCTTTCTTTTCCTTCCTTTCTTTTACTATATCTTTGAGTTTTTTCCATGCTGTTTCCTTGTCTTTTGAGGCATCGGAATCACCAGCATTATCATCTTTGTCTTTGTCTTTATCTTTGTCTTTGTCTTTGTCTTTGTCTTTGTCTTTGTCTTTTGGCTCTTCTTTCTTTTTGCTGATCTGGTTGTCTAGCTCTCGATCCTTCTCTTTGGCTTGTCCAACAAAAGATGTGACCTCGTCCCCAAAAGATTTGGTCATTTTCAACCAATTATCAAATGAATAGTTCGGCGTCTGTGCCTTGCTTTCTCTTAAAACAGGCTTATCGCTCCTACTGTTTTTCCATTCATTCCAATTTGGGTGCAATTCCATAACTCCTCAACTCCTCAAAGATTTGATCTATCCGATTGGAGTATTTATAGAGTTCGGTCTGCATTTGCAGAATTGATTCTTCGACTTCTGGGCTGGCACCAGATCTAATCTGGTTTGCAATCAAGCGACTTTTGCAAGCCACCTCCGCAAGCATACCCTTTAAACTGTTTGCTTCTTTAATCAATTCTTGAATAATTTTATTTTTCACTACGTACTCCGATTTAAACAATACTAAATTGTATTGTTTAAGAAAACTCGTTTCCTGTCAATGGGTATTGACCTGATTCAAGCAATTGAAGTGTATTTAATCCATCTTCAGTAAATGTAGATTTAGCTTTAGCGTGAAGATAAATAAGCTTGCGAAACCTAGACAGAAGTCTAAATTTAAGACGATCACTGCAATGATAGCCCGTATGGTCCTTAAACAACTTGGTATCTTCAAAAACCAAAGCATACTTTAAGAAAGCAATCTGCAATTCTGTTGTGAAGTATTTCAATAAATACTGTTTTCCACGAGGAATATCGTGGTCAAGGAATCTTCCAGAAACGAAATCAAGATCTCTCATACAATATTAAAGCAATGGAGGCGGAGGAATTTGAACGCCGTAACAAAACTTGAAGTATAAAAGCAATAATCCCGGCTGAAACTCTTTGGGAATGTCTAATCTTTTTAGCTCTGATAACAAACCGATCAAACTATGAACAGTCCATGGGACTGTTGATTCGTTATATTCTGGATTTACCGGTATCAACGGCAAACAATCTTCATGAAGAAAGTCGAAACAACGATCATCAAACTGCGTCTGTAGAACAGTTTTTTGTGAAAATTCTGAAATCATTTCACTTTGAAGAATTGCCCCTCCATTAAAATGTCTTCGTCCCTTAAAGAACAATTGCGTCAAATTATTGGCGAATTTGCGAAGATCATCTGCATACTCGCCTTTCTGTAGCGAATCATCCAAAGTTTCTCTGCGTGGCTTCCTAGACATAATTTTTTCTCCTTATGACATGATTATGATAACTTGTCTTAATGAATCAAGAGAAATTTTAAAGATTCATAATAATATATACTTAAAAGTTCATGGAGGTTCTTTATGAAAAAAATAATTATCGTCATGCTTGGCTCGCTGATTATTGCGGGATGCGGAAACCTGTCGCCGAGACAAGAACAGAAAATCAACAACCAAGACGGAAAAATTGGCGAAATCGAAAGTTTGGCCAATAGCATGAAAAACGAATTGGGCAATCTAAAAGCTGATAACGAGATTCAGAATAGCAGGATTGGTCAAATGCAACAAGGCATGGCCAATTTTCAAAGTAACAATAGTGGTATACAAATTTTGTCTGGTCCGGGCGGTTTGATTATTTCGTTCATTGGACTACTGTCAATTACAGTGCTTGCTCTGCATTACAGAAGAGTCGCAAAAGTACAAACGAAGACAGCAGAAATTCTTACCCAAACAATCGCTTGCCATCAAGACCAACAGCTTGAAAACAGCGTCTTTCAAGCTGCCATGTATACGACAGTAGAAGAAAATGTCCTCAAGCTGATGAAAAAACATAAGAATATCGTTGCGATTTCTGTCAAGAAAGAGGAATAACATTTAGTTTTAAACACGAAGGGCCATCTGGACTTACATCAAGTTCAAGACGACCAGTGCTAGAAGCGGAAGCCATATGTCTTACCATTTCTAGCACTCCTTCATAGAAATCTGCTTGATCTCTTGTGGACGACAAATCATAAGACCTGCTGTACTTAGATTGCCATCTTTCTACAAGATCTGCCAAGCTAGGATTTTTCTGTCGCAAAATTTCCATACTCATAATGTCTCCTTACGATTTGTCTAAATCATATCCCTGTGCTTTTGTGGTCAGTTTAATATAACCATTGCAATTGTCCCCCAATGGAACTCCTTGACTAATTGGATCTTGACCAGTCTTCTTCATGTCGTCTAAAAATTCGTCTACTTCCATATCGACAATATTTTTGTCAGACGATAACTTTTTACAAACATAAACAATGTTCCCATTGTCGTCAAGATCTTCATCAAGATAACGACACTGTTGATGCCCACTATACATCATGCAAACATGTTGTGCCTGATTTTGTGTTAAAGCCATATTCTCTCCTATCCATGAATGGCTGATGTGATCAACCCATTCTGTAAATCATATTGAATTCTGTTTGATTTAAATCGACATGTTGCAAGAATTGAAGACAAAACAAAACCGTTTTGTTCAGCATATTGTTCTGCATCTTCGATTCTCATTCCAATAATATTTTTTGCTATGTCAACACCTGTTTTGCGAAAATCTATTTCTACCATAAATTGCTCCCCTATCTTTAATGTTTCAACAACTTTAGACCAATCAACGACAGGTCTTTCAAATTCGATATCTTTAAGAGGGCAACCAAACGCAGCATCATCTATATAAATATTTGCGTATATCTTGGGACTATCGGTCCATTTTTTTTGTTCTGGATTTTCATTAACTGCCCAAAATTTTAATCCTCGCTCTGCACACCATGCAACAGCTTCATCCAAAGTTTCGCCCGATCTCATTGTATACAGAATCAATTTGTGTGATTTTTGTAATTTAAGACAAGCTGAAATCGCACCATCCACTTCGTCTCCTATTTCTGGATATTTGGATATTTGTGAACAGCTAAGGTTCCATCAAAATCAACTGCAATTATTCCCATTTTATCGTCCCTAATAAAAACTCCAGCATATATGTAATAATTTGTATATGCTGGAGTTTTACCAAATATAAACTTCTTTTCCTGTATCTGAAATCAGCAACGCATGATGATGATCTATTTCATGTTGAAATACAATGCCTTGTTCAGCGGCACTAATTATCAGATCCACATATATTAATAATAATTCTTTTTGACACAATAATTGTCCATGTATATTGACCTTATCTTGACGAGCAACCTGAAAAAATCGCAATTGACCATCTTGTGACCTAATTGACAGACATCCTTCCAGAGACACGATCTGTTTGTTGTCAGTAGCTTTATAGTTTGTGTTTACGAAGTATCCGTATTCGCCCTTCTTAATTAAAGGGCAAGATCCATCAGATTTAACAATAAACAATTTCAATGGGATTCCAACCTGTACGGCAGAGAGACCTATTCCATTCTCTCTTTCGCACAAAGATTGCATTTCTTGGCAGATCTTGAAAATCTTGACCAAATCGTCAAGTGGCACATCCTGAATATCTTCAGGCTTTGGCAACTTGTCAAATTCCACCAATTCCATTATTAGACTTCCTCTTTTGGCTTGTGCTTTAATTATTGCCTATCGACAACAAATCAGCACGAATAGATTTATTCGATTTCTTTTGGCTTCATTGCTTTAAGAATTCCATTTGTCTGCGTATTCAGCCATTTTTCAAGTTGTTCAGGGCTGGATTTTAAAGACACAGGTATCTTTAAGATAACCTGAGTGACATCTTCATCAATCGGTCTCCCGATTACAAGGATGTCCTCATCTGGATTGATCTTTACTGCCTGTTCTACAAGATTGCCGACATATTCAGAAGCCGATAAACTCTTCCTTTTGGCAACTTTTTTTAATTCTTCATGTAATTCCGGTCTGATGGCAATGCTCATCACTTTTTTATTTTTCATTAAAACCTCTCTCTTGGGATTGTGAATCTCTTTTCTTGTCTTTCTTTTGGCCGTTGAGCACTTTCTTTATCAAACCGGAAGGGGCTTTGACTCTCTCGCCGCTCATAATTTTTTCAGAAAGAGCTTCCATATGGAATCTCTTAACTGTTGCCATTCTCTTTCTGCGATTCTTCTGAGTTTTTGTTTCGAAATATTGATGATCTTTATGATCAGCCAAAATACCGGCGTTACTTACTCGTCGTTTGAACTCCTGAAACATCTCCTTGAAGTTCTTGTGTGGATCATTATACTTCTTTTTGACTTCTACTCTTACTCGTGTGATGTTAGACATTTATTTTCTCCTTGCGTTTCGATGAACTAATGAAAGTTACGCCTCGCCTCTTGGCTTTACGATCCCTTACTTTGTCATAAGAAACTGGTTGGTAAGACTCATTTGTGGCACCCCAGTTGCCACTGTCTGTAGGGTTAAACGATTTAAGAGTCACAAGAATGTTGTCTAACAGACTGTCCTTCCACTCAGATGGACTTCCTGACATCAACATTGTTGAAAACGAAAAGATATACTTTTTCGGCGTCTCACAACACAAGTCATCCACTTCGCAGTCGCCGCTTTCGACGAATCTAAGTCTTTCATCAACTGCGATAAATGGAGTTCTTGCAGCAATAGCCAGTCTTGATATTCCAGAATGAACATCGAGCACCATTCCTACTTGTCGCATAGCGGCAAGTACATCCGATACATTACGAGGAACTAAATAGACACAACGATCTGTAAACTCCCTCGACATGTCATAGGTAAACCAATTTTGGTAAACCACTGGCATGAATCCTTCTGACAACAACATTTCAATCAATGCGTCCCAAAAAGATTTTAACACCGGCATGTATACCATCTGACCTCGATGCCATGTTGGCATTTTTGTCACAGGATATATAACAATCTTTCTTCCCTGCTTTCGATCCATTTCATTAAGAAATGAAGGCGAGAGCTTGCTGCTCGAAGGAACCTCTGGTAAATATCGAATGACTTGCTTGTAGTCTTCCCAATATTTCTTTGTGAACCCTTCATTGATCCAAACTTTAAGATCTCCTGAAGATAATATATCGGAAACTTCCAACAATCTTCTATTAATCTCAGTAGCTAGGCTTGACCCATTGTAAAGATTATTAGCATCCAATGCAAGAGTTTTTGCAGCGAATTCATCATCTAAAGTCCAATATTCATCAACATAATTAAAAAGATCATGAAATCCGGGCCATGAACACATAATGATATACAAGTTTTTGTTCTTCTCTTTGTATTGTTTTAACAGAAGAGACGATAAATTGAATGTAGATCTTATGTCTCCATAAAAAGGAACGATCATCAGATTGGATAAAGATGTTGGAATGTTCTTTTCCATAAAGAACTCTCTTTTAAATCCACTTCTTGCAGCCGCTCTCTTAATGAATTCATTTACTTGTGTCATTATTCTCCGTTCAATTCCAAATTACTTGTAAAATTGTGTTTGATGTATGTGACTGGGCACTTGAAAGTATTTAAAACAGGAACCTTATCAAGTTCTTTTGGAATCTTTCTAAAAATCTCATGATTCGCCTTATGAAGAAAAAACCATTCAACATCAGACTTATATTCTTTCACAGTTAATTGGGAATCCATTTTCGTGCTTCCCCAAAGTTTATCGATTAAAACTTTTTCAAAGTTTTTTGTTTCATTCCTTTTCAACCAATAATTTTTCATGTTAACATCTCCCTGTGTTCTTCTTGTAATTGTGCAGCAAATTGTTGGTCCTCAACCATGCCTAATATCTCTTCATAGTTATCCTGTCGCATCTCAGAAATAGCCCTATCAACCAAATCAAGGGCCAAATCTTGTTGTTGAAGCACGCTCATATAATGAGCCAAAACAACCTTCTTTGGACCAAAACTTGTAAGTTCTAAACGCTTGCCCTCTTGTGCCCCCATAAGTCCTGATTTAGACACACATATTTGCTCTGGACTCTCAAACAACAAAAACGGCACGCCCATTATGCCTGCCAATCTTGTAGAAGCTGTCCAAAATTGAATTGTGAATTCCAAATTGCAGATAATAGCTAGTGTTTTTTCCAAATCCCTTGACTCAGGCATCCTAGAAAAATCCATAACATGATCGACTGGACATGGCAATGTGCTTTGTTTTTCGCCCAACCATATAACAGAATAACCTTTCGACTCCAAATTTTTTATCAACTTAACATAGAATTCTGGTGGCAAATTTCTTCCATATGTCTTTCTTGCACGAGCAAATATTCCCACAACAGGCTTTTTTACTATGTTTTTTGCCCATTCCTGTAATTCTTTTGATGGTCTAGGAATAGGTTTTACCTGCGGCTTATAAGTCGCAATGTCTGTAAAAATAGATCTAACTAGAACCGTGCTGCTGCACGCAGGACATGATTCTGTTTGTTTTCTCCATTCATGCCAGAATTTTCCGCAAGTTCTGCACATATTACACACTGCGTATTTGCCCAATTGAACAGCAGGAATAACATCTCCGTAAACTGTTGCTGCTTCTTCTAATTTTTGTAAATTATATGACAGATTGTGGAAAGCACGGGTTGTATCTCTTAGACACATATGCTCTTCCTTGATCTCCCAGAACTCATCTACCAAATGTCTGTAGAGATATTCTCTTCCGTACCAACCCATAACAATAACATAGGCACCGGGATAACGCTTCAAAAGACGAGGAATGCAATACAACGATCCAACCACCTCACATCCAAATTCAGAAAAACAAGAGATAATCTTAATCCTGTCTTTCGATTTTGGCTTCGGGCGATGATTTAATTTATGTACATTAAACGACAATTCCCCCAGACGTTTTTCTGTAGTTCTGGTAGGAAGTCTATCATCATGCTTCGTTTTGAAGAAAGCTAATGCCATTAGGTGTTCCCCTTGAATCTCTTCATTACAGCAATACCTCCGCATTGGCCACATTTGAACCTACGCCATTTGCCGCAAGTAGTGCAACCAGCATTTATCTCATTTAAATCTGTGATATCATCAGATATGCCAGATGTGATGCGTGCCCAACGACAACGAAGACATCGGATTACAAAATTCTTTGGAACGCCAGACGTACTAGCTTCTGGTTGATATTCTTTTTCTGTCATGTTCCTTTAATATAGTTCGACTATTAATAAAAAAGAAAAGCCGGAGAAAATTCTCCGGCTTTTATTATAAATTGCCTGCATTTTTAAAAACAGATTTATGATTCTCTCCAAGATATTGAAATTTTCATCAATTCTCCTGACAATTTTGCCAAAAGTTTTTTCTTCTTAAGGCTAAGTTCTGGAGTAGTCTTCTTGTTTATCGTTCTGATATCCGCCTCACTAACGTCGAGGTCTTGAACCCATCTTTCTATTGTTGCGAATGAAGCATGATTTTTAGCAGCAGAAAGATTTCCTCTGACTCGGTTGACCTGCTCATTAAGTTCACTTAAATGAGAGATTGATGTTTGTATGTTTTCTTGAACTTCATCAATTTCTTTTTGAATATTCACGCAAACCATAATCTGCTCGTCAGAAGCCAATGGCGAATCAACCGCAATATTGTTCTGAATCCAGCTTGAGCTATTTCCAAGAGAAATATTGTTTTGAATCAACAAAGTTTCTGAAACAACAACTGTATGACTTTCCTTTGGCTTCAATTCAAAATAAATTCTCCATCCGTTTCCTTCAATGAGTTTTTCTTTTTCTTTGATTTCAACGCCTTCGAAATCAACACGATTGTCAACGCCACTGAACAGGTTGGTGTGCTCCAGTGCTACTTTGAAAAGTTCGTCTTTTTTGTTTTCGACTGTATAATAAGTTGCACCTGTCTGAACATCTTCTGTTGCGACAATACCTTCAGAGAGCTTCAAAGAACTGCGACGATGTTGAATCCCTTTGAGTTCTTTGACGATCTTGACGCCATTTTCCAAACAGTGCGGCAACATCCTGTTTTCACCGGGTTTAGTGTTTTCCAACACACATTCACCACTAAACAGTCCTTCGTTGTAAATTACAGTCTTGCCACGTCCAAGAGTGTATTCTGTTTCGTTCTTAAACTTCACGGAACGATATGGACGGCGAGTATTGTTGGTCTCTTTATAAAGAAGAACTACGCCAGCAGAATCCAATGGTCTCGAAAACATAGGAACCACAGCACTCTTGCGAGCAAGAATCGTAATTGGTTCCTTGGCTGTGAATACACAGAAATCTCCGACATCCTTGCTTTCAACACCCGGAGCCTCTGCTGCCAGATATTGACTTGGTACGTCCATTTCTTCAACGACGCCATCGCAAACAGATTCGAGTCCAAAACTAGCGTAATTGGCGGTGCTCATTTTAGGACCAAGAGATCTTGTCGCTGATCTTGATCTTGGAGCAGAACAAGCTAACATGCCCTCTTCAGCATCCACATTGCTTAGAGCCAGACGATCTACTAAATAAACCATCTTGCGTTGTGGGACAACGACATTGGCAATGTCAGTATTGAAACTGATTGGATTCCCAGTAACAACTGACACGCTGAAGTCATTCCAGTCTTCATCAGTGTTATTGTCAATGATTGCCGCCCCATCGAGAGAGAACTTTCCTTTGTCCTCACGAATAGCGTAACGCATCTTCCAAGCAGCCACAGGAATCGTGTACTGCACAATTGCTTCCACTTCCTCCCCATCAAGTGATGACAAGGAAAGGTCAAGCAAAGTACTGTCTGGTTTGATCTTCTGAAAATTGGACTTAAGAGCTTTATTGATTTCAGTTCGAACGCCTTCTTCTTCAAAATAAATTTCAAAAACATCTGTTAGCAAAAATCGCTTGAAGCTTCCTGATAAACCCATCACTACAATGTAGGTTATGGAGATGGTTTCAAATTCATTCAGGACAGAGGTTTCACTTTCCAGCCCAAGAAGCGTGTAATTAATTGGAAGATTTTCCCCACGAATCTTCATCCTGATTTGAGATCCACTCAATTGCCTTAACATAGACTTCAATGCGTCGTTTTGATCAATGCGGAGAACGGTGGCATGAGAATTAGCTGGCGTGAATGACGGCGGTGTATTCAACCGCACTCTGCCAAACACTTGCAAAGAGGCTGCGACATCTCCTATGCAATCAGACTTAAATGGAATGCTGATCGACTCCTCTTTCGAGGAGACAGTGTAAACTCTGCGGAAGTGACCGATTCCATTAGAGAAAAGAGTTACATTGTTGTTGTTCTTCATGTGGCTATGGCCTTTGAAAGATTTTGCATTACTTAAAGTAAAGAGATCAATTGTGCATAGACTGTAACATGAACTACAAAAAATTGCCATTAAAAAATGATTTTATGTTTCAAAATTTTAACCAACCACTTCATGCCGAAACAAATCACAAGTTATTGTTTTAACTAAATGGTTTTTCCAACAAATTGTCCAAAAACTCTTTTATCCATTTATAATGTTTACCTTGAGGTGAAATTGCGTATCTAGGAATAGCTTTTTCTTTGACGTAGTCCCAAACATCTGTTCCAAACTCATTGGCTCTAGCATAAAAGTCACAACACATTTCAGCGACATAAATTCTTGGCATCAATTCAATGGAACCCCAATATTCTGGATGATGTGGATTTGTGTGGTTGTGATGAATGGCTGCTAATTTAGCTTCTCCATTAAACTCTCCGATGATCAAATATTTCCACTCAACACCACTCCATTTTGAAGCATCATGTATTTGTCCTAAAGCAATTAAACGCACACCAAATTCAACCTCTCCTTTTTCGATGTATTTTTTCCCAAGTAACCGACATGAATCCTGAACATTTGAGATGTGACGAATCAATTTGTCCACCTTAACTATCTCTCCCTCGTGCATTCAACCACTCCAATTAAGATTTTCTTTAAAATATTTGATGGCTTTATAAAATTAACCCCTAATTGTTAACAATTAGGGGTTAATTTACAATCACTATTCTAACAGCAGGTTCTTAGTCTTCAGAAGATCGGTGATCTTCTCTTTCTTTCCATTCACAATCAGTTGAAATTCCACAATCCAATGGCTCTCTAACTTTCTTAGAAGTTTTACTGTTGGAATTGGACTCGTCGTGCTGTTCAGCCATTCGATTACTACGTTTGTTGCCTCATCCTTGGTTGCGGATGGAAGATGAGCTTCGATCCATTTGTCCCCTTCTAGGAACATCCCGAAACGATATCCATCAATGACTTTACAAGCCATGACTTCATAAACTGATCCAACCTCAAGTTTAGATTGTATTGGCTTAACAAACTCTATAGTCGGCAACACAGGCGTCAGCACGGGCGTCAAAACGGGCGTGGAGTCACTGTTCGTTACATTGTTCCCATAATACACAAGATAAAAAATTGGTCCAATAGCAACCACAGCCAATACAATTGCTAATGTGCAATTTTTCATGTTAATCTCTCTTTACTTCCCAAGGAGAAGGTTCATCTTTTATGCCAAGATGACTGCTTACTCTCTCTATTTTCTTGCGAAGACACTCAATTTCGCTCATCAATTTTTTATCATCAGATTGAACTGCTTTTTTGGCCCACTTTTTATCGCCACCCATTTTTGCAAGTTTGTTTTCAACTTCGAAAAGTTTATTCTTCAAACTTTCGACCTCTTTAAGAAGATCTTCTTTCACCCATTCTGGTCCTTTTGAGCTATCTGGTCCAACGCTGTCTGGATATACCGGATTGGGAATCTTATCTTCTTGGAGCAAATCGCTCTCCGATTCTGTGTCCAAATAGTCAAAATAGTCATCTTGTGCGGAGTTGCCGCTAAAACCTGCATCTGTAGACTTGGGTTTCGGAATCTCTGGATGCACACCTTGCTCTTGGGCGTCATCCCACAAATCCGTCCACATCTCAAGTTCTGATCGAAAATCGTTGTCGCTCATAATAATGTATGTATAGTTCCCACGCAATTTTTTACAATTCAATATGAGATGTAAACTTCTTTGAATCTGGATCATAATCAATTACATGAAGAGTCTCCCAATGAGGATCGTTCTTTGGAATACATTCTCTTTTAGTATAGAAAACAGCCTCTAAAAGAAACTCATATTCCTTTTGATTTACCTCTTCATCAGACATGCCAGACAACAGATCTTCACACATTTCTCTTAAAACTCTATAACAATCTGGAGCTTTTGCTAAATGAATTCTATTCATTACCTGAGAAGCCTGATGGACTTTATCAATTTTTAATAAATTGACAAGATCCAGTTTTTCTTGACCAGATCCTAATACAGCCACCGCAGAAAACTTAGCCATCACTTGTCCTTTCTGCGGTCCATATTGTCTGACATCAAAAAAATATTTATCAAAATTACTGGCATCAATAACAATGCTTTCTTCGTTTTCCATTATTTTCCTTTTTCCAATATTATTCTTAAGAATAGTGACAAAACAAAAAAACAAGAATCAAAGTAAGGATTATAGACAACATAAGTTCTATTGGATCTGGCGCAATGTATTTATAATAAAAACTCATGTTGATCTCCCAATAAAAATAAACCCCTCTTTTAGAGAGGTTTATTTTTATGACAATTGTTCCCAACCCGGTTCATCCGTCAGCCCAAAATCATCATAAATCGTTTCGAGTGGTTTCTTCGGCTCTGGAGGAGTCAATAGTATGACTCTCGGATCATTTTCTTTGTTTGGCCATGTTCTGGCTTTTTCATGCCTTGGACATGATAAAAAGGTCAATGTGTTAAATCCTCCACTCGGCGGTCTTACACGCATCCTTAAGAGATTCCCCGCCTTAATTTCATCTTTCCAACGATCCATGTCATCTTTCCAGACATTCACAACCATACGCTTGCTATTGGCGTCTTCAATGTCCACAGAATAAAAGATAGTCCCACTTTTGCTGGTTCTTTTACGAACTTCCTCGACACGAATCTCAACTGGATTCTCGTTCTTTGTTTCCTCAAGAAACTTATCCAATGTCATTCCTTGATAAGTTGAACAAGTTTCAAGTTCATGCACCCACTCAAAGCCATAATACAGATTTTCAGCAGCAGGAAATGTCTTTTCTTCTCCCATCCACCGTTCGTTTTTAAGAATGAACTCTTCGTCTTCATCCAATGCAATTTTTGAACTGTCGAATTTGTCGATGACTGTTGGGTTATCATCATCATCAACTTCTTTGCTCTGAAAATTCGTAACTGTTGTTTCGTACTTTTTCGCCAAATCAGTTAGAATTTTATATCCAGAAACTTGCTTGACACGTTCCTCTCCACGATATTTGAAAGGAACACTAACCAAATTAGTCTCGAAATTCTTTTTCCAGAGAACATCGGCTTCTGGCGTAAACTCGCACAAATCTTTGAGATCTGGATTCTCAAGGTGTTCTAAAGGATCTTTGTAATTCTCATCGTTCTCGGCCAAAAAAGTCATCAATAATGTTTTAAGCTCTTCTTTTTTATCTTCCAAAGATACATCAAATCTTTGTGCCCGTTGACGACGTTTTGTTGTCTTGTCTCTATAAAACTCAGAAAACTTACGAAGTGTTAAACGGTCGTATGGTTCTTCAAAGACTCCAAGTGATATCAATGGCTTAAGAACAGACGCATCTGTCCCAAAACGATTAAGGAAATCTGCCAAACTTTTGTAAGGTTGGTGCTCAACAATTTTCTTTGCAACGTCAACGCCAATCCCCTTGATGTTACTGAAGCCAAAATAGATCTTTCCATCTTCGATGTTAAAATTCTCTTTGGAACGATTGATTTGTACCGGGCAAATCTCAATAGAATGAGCTTTAGCATCAATTCTTACTTGTTTGAACTTCTCTTGATCATCTTCACACATCAAAATCGCTGCGTAAAATTCAAGTGGATAATGTGATTTCAACCAAAGCAATCGTGCTGAAATGTATGTGTAGGCGCAGGCGTGACTGTTACTTGTCACAACGCCATTTGGGAGCAAGAAGTTGTGTGTTGGGTTGGCAACTTCAAGATCGAACATGTGGCATTTGCCCACGGGCACGACTCGTACAATTTTCCGAGGCACCAAATTCCCGGTATCGGTGATCGGAGCATGACCTGCACCCAATCCCAAATCTCTGTCTTCATCGCACCCGTTGAAGAATGAAAACATTCCATACTCAACCTCAGAAGCATCGCATCCATTATTGTGAGTAGACAATATATGAGAGCGTGTTCTGCAAATATTGCTCAAAGAAACCTGACCTTTTTCTGTAAGAAATTTGTGATTGGCTGAACAAGTTATTTGATAACCATCATCAAAAGTAACCTCAAATCCTTCTAATTCCCCATGATCATGCAAAGCAACCACTTCTGTTTCTACTGTTGCTCCGGTTTCATCAACACAGTAAACCATATCGCCGGGCACAAAATCTTTAATACATTTAACTCCGCCAACATATGGAATTTTAGTGTACATGAGTACACTTTTATTGAAACCGTATTCCGCAAAAGATTCGATTTGATTCCAAAGATCTTCTACGAAATCCTTATTGACTTCCAAATTCTTCTGACCGTTCTCAATAAACTGTTCTTTGTATTTTATGAAATCCTTAACCTTCTTTTTGGAGATAGCCTTACGAACCTTTTCTGTGTGCATGTCAGGAATGTTTCCGACAACACGCAAAATTTCCATTACTTGTTCTTGGTATACAAGAACTCCATATGTATTGCCAAGAATTTTCTTCATCAAAGGATGAATATTATATGGTTCGGCATCAGGATGATTTTTATCTTGCTCCCATCTCTTTCGCTTGCAATATCTCGCATCCATTCCCATGTTTAATGGTCCCGGACGATACAAAGCGGAATAGGCAGCTTCGTCATCAAATCCAGTGACTCCGCCACGTTTGACCATCTTGCGAATGCCTTCACCGTCAAACTGGAATATACATTTAAGATCGCCGCTATTTGCCATTTCAATTGATTTAGGGTCATTCAGATACGCTAAATCAGACCAATCCCACGAACCGGGCAATGCGGAAATGCTGCTTAACCCATGCCGCTCTTTCACGAGCTTACAAGCTATTGCGATCTGCATGAGATTGTTAATCACAAGCATGTCAAACTTAATCAATCCAACTGGCTGCAAATCCTGAGTGTTTAATCCTTCTGGCCATGCAGAGCAAATAACTCCGTTTGGATTGTGTTTGTTAACAGATCGCACCTCAAGTGGAACGAATCCATCAATCGGAACGCTAGAAATAATTAAACCGCCAGCATGGACTCCACCTGTGCGATTGCGATCTAATAGAAGTCTGGCAGACTCTGCAACTTGTGGATGTCTTTCACAATAGGATTTAAAATCTGGGTACATCTCCAGAGCTTTATCCCATTCTAAAACTTTCCCTTCGTCATCCTTGTCTTCCATCGTTACTGTGATGGCTTGAATATCATTCTTTTCAAGATTATGGACACGAGCCATATCAAGAATAGATGACTTAATGCCGGAAGTTCCATAAGTTCCAATCTCACAGATGAAATCTTTCCCCCATTTATTGGGGGCCCAAGTTCTCTTAAGATAATCTCTTACGTCTTTTATGTAGTCAATGTCAACATCTGGCATTTCCCCTTGAACTGACGCATATTCTTTTTCAATATCAAACTCTGAAGTCAAATCAAGAAGATAATAAACAAGCAAGTTATGTTCATTACTAGGAAAAATCAGTTTCTTTTCTTTAAATTCATCATATAGTTTAAGAAGATATTCATGTTCTCCTTGTGCGTCAATTTCCTTGATTTCTTTCTTCAAACGATCTTTGTAATGATTATTTGAAGAAAGTCCTTTAGATTCAAGAGAGCTTACACAAAGCCGAATGAAACGTGTTCGTTCCTGTAACATAGGTGTCGCCTTAATATGACAAATTTATGTTTGAAAATTATTGATTCATATGACGTCTAATGCAATCATCAATGTTTGATTTACAATAAATGTGAGCAGTTTTACGATCATAACCCATTTTACAAAGACCTTCAACGACATCATGCCAAAAACCTGACAACACCACAACATCTGTACCATATTGTTCATGGTTGAGATTATCATATTTCAAATGATGAATTTTAAGATTTTTTGTTGAGCCTGATATCTCACATTTAGGATGAAGCTCAATCCACCCGGCACTGCGATTCTTATAGTCAGGATTTTTTAGATATCCTTTGTATGTTTTGTAACCAATATTTAGAACAGCCATATAAATAACGGCAGCATCATGAATTGGAATATCTGGACGCAATTTAGACAAAACATATATCTCCGCATCACAATTTGCAGCAGTCTTACGAGTTTCACCTGTTTTTACAATTAATCCCTGCTTGTACAAGTCCCCTCTAGCTGCTCTTATAGAGTTGTTATGCAAAAGACCATCAACAAAAATTTCATCGTCTACTAAACCATGTATACCTGATTTCATAAACAGATTTAGCACTTTATTTCTGTTTCCGATGTGGTTTGCTTGTACGAAAGCATCCAAGCTAGTTTCAGTCATTTATTTATCTCTCTATAATTAAGGAAGTGAGCTTAACAACGATTTAACAAGTTTAGGGCAAATGCCCTCGCCTAAATACGAAATAGCATCCCTGTATTTAACACAAGAAGGCAACATCCAATCACAAGGAAGTCCCATTATTATCATGGCTTCATATACAGAAAGGGTTCTTGAATCACTATACAATCCATCAGGAAGCGGTCGTCCGGGATGAACTGTATTCGAAGAACTGATCATAGTACAACCCTTAATCAAAGTAGGAGCAGGCTGGTCCCATTCCATTCTTTTATATGTGTTAAGATACCCTTTTATTTTTCTCTTCTTTCCATCTTCAATCACTGATGGATAATGTAGTTTATTTTCAAAAGCTGATTTTCCAGTTGGTGTGTTTTTCATCCATATTATGTGATTTTCTGAATGTTTTTGTGCAAAATGCCAGCGATGCCAATCGCTTTTATCTTCGCCAGATTCTAAGCTTGGAAAGCTTCCTATTGCATCTCTTAAAGAGATAATTTTATTGCAAACATTACTTAAAGTAAAGTCCCATTTCTTTTCTCCTTTTTTAGTAAACAGAAAAATAGCACGACGCCTTGTTTGTGGTGTGTCAAAATTTTTTGCATCTAAAATAGAATTCACAAATGAATAATCTGGCAACAACTCTGTTAATATGTCTGTAATATACTTGCCTTCAATTTTGTACTGCATGATACGAGGTACATTTTCTAACATCATATATTTTGGTTTAATATTATTGACAACCTTACAAAAATCATATACCAAACTGTTTCTTGAATCATTTTTATTTTTTGAATTTAAAGTGCTAAATCCCTGACAAGGTGGGGTTGCAAAAATCAACTGAACATCCAAAGCCAATGATCTTTCTGTAACATGATTTTGTACATCCGATTTAGTAATGTCTCCAGAAATTACATCCGTATTAGGATATATCTGTTTGTATACTTTACAGCGAGAGGCATCAATCTCATTGGCTACGACAATCTCTACTCCCATTTCCTCAGCATAAGCATTTCCAACACCTATATTTGCAAACAATGATAAACACTTCATATCGCCTCTATTCGCATAAAAATTTCAACTACATAACATCATAGAGTAAAGATTGCAATTAAATTCCATCATGCCAATTAATGTTGTGCCTAGTTATAAAAATCTTTATTTTTATCTGGACCTCGAAGACCAATATGAGCTTCATAATCTTTGTCCTGAACTTCATCCTTCATCTTTCTTAATGTCTCCAAAGCGTCATCATATTCATCTCCCAAAATGACGACAGCGACAAAAAGTTCTTTAAGATGAGCAATGCTAAACTCATCAGTGTCTTCAATCCACTTCTCAATATCAATTTTTAGTTCGTCGATTTTTTGAGCACCAATAATGTGCTCAAAATACGCTTTGCGAGATTCTTTAGACGGGAACCCAATTCTGAATCTCTTATCGAATCGACTTGGTCGATTCATGATTCTATGCCCAAGTTTGTCTGGATAATTTGTAGTAGCCAGAAACACAACCTTGTGCATGTTATTCACGCCATCAAGAATGTTCAATATCTCAGACTCATCATGTGAATTCTCCAGCGTGGAATCAATATCTTCCATGATGACCACAACTGGTGTTTCTGGCTGAATCTGACGAAATATTCTCATTCCGTCAATAAAAAGATGCGGTTCACCAAACTCAAATACAACTCCATTTCTTTGAACTACATCTTGCATAATCAACTGGACTGTGCAGCTTTTTCCAGATCCGGGAGGTCCATAAAGCATGATCCCTCTTTTATAAGCAATGCCATAATCTTTAAAGATGGATTCTCTGTCCCAAAACTTCTGTATTTCTCCGACAACCTTATCGGAGTTTGTGTCATTAAATCTGATCAAGCCTTCTGTTTTAACAGGAATCTTTTCAAAATAGATTCCTGTTTGTGGGCTACTATCAATTTCATAGACTCCGGGAGTCAAAAAATTAACTGTTTTACTGGAAGGTAAAAAGTTGACGCCATCAGAAGTTCCCCATTGGCAATATTTTGGAATTATTACAGCTTCATCATCTGAGTTAATTTTAATCATATTGTCTTCTGTTCCCCATTCTGAGATTTTGACCATCTTTCTTCTCCTAATTTGATTTTTGATAGATTTCATATCGTCTTGCAAAGATCTGTTTGATTGCGACAAATCTACATGATAAACAGCGACGTTTTTTAAGAAGTTGTCCTGCATAAATACAAAATACAGGATTCTTAATTTAGTTGCAAGAGGAAACATGACACTAAAATACAAACTTGAATACAATCAAAAAACTGGAGCATCAGATGATTCATGTTATTTACACTTAAAAGTTGATCCAGAAGGATATTACAGATTTCAAATTGGGAAAGAAATCTATGAGAGTTTAGACTCTACAGCACAGGATGATCTTGCTGATGGATTATTTGCAGTCAACGGAATAACAGAAATTTCTATAATGGCTTACAGAATTTGGTATATGAAATCGCCAGCATATGAATGGAAAGAAGTCAACGAAGAAGCCTTAAGCTTCATAAAGACCTTCTTCAACGAATCAATTCTTGAAGAACTTCAAGGATCTGCAAAAATCAATGGGGATGGTTTTAGATTAAACTCTGAAACAAATAGAAGAGCTACTTAAAACTAGGCGATAGATTTACAAAATAAAAAACCCAATGTGAATTTCTTCACATTGGGTTTAGTGGAGTCGGGGGGAATTGAACCCCCGTCTATGAGTAACTATCTGCAAGCTTCTACGATTGTAATCTTCGGTTTAATCTTATCTTCACACCGCTCAAGAAGACACAGCTTTGTGAAGACCAGTTGATTTGATTCTTGTCCATTTTGACCTACAACATCGGTCTCTTGGATAAAGCCTGATGCGGATGACAGCGACTATCAGGCGTCGTTACTGTCATCTCTTGCCGGGATTACACCCGGCACTGCTTACGCAGCCATACGGAGAGGTGCAACATTTCTGTTTGCAATTAACTTTTTGTCTGGTTTTTTACGAGTCCACCACACAAGCCTCGAATCGCTACTTTACAAACACATCACCATATCGAAGCCTATCGACCCCGTATTGTGAAACAAGTCAAATGACCTGATCCGAATATATAGTATGGTCATCAATCAGAGTTGTCAAGTTCCTTTTGATTTATTTCACCAACAAAACACCATTGTTTCCACGCAACTCCAGCCACAAGCTGTCCCAGTGTGTTTCCACCAGTCGCACCATCTGGCTGTCATTGTGCGACGGTGTTCTACCTTCATTCGGACATAAAGTTTTTTTCCGAACTGACTGTAAGGCATACAATTGTACAGATCTCCGGGGGAATAAGTGTAATTTTGATTTTTGAATTTAAAACGACCAGACTTTTCAAGTGCCCCAGCACACATTTCGGCACAATGAATTCCTTCTCCGGGCACCTTGCGAAGATAACCACGAATTGAATATCGCCTATCAACTTGCTCCTCCAGAAAGGTTTTCATCTTGGAAATTTCATCTTTTGAAAACGATTGCTTTGGCATCATTACAACGACCAAGGCAGGACTTCCTGTCCCTTCGTTTCGCTTTCCAATATTTGTAAACCAATCTCGCAGTGATTGCTTTTTGATGTCAGGCAAGTTTGCCTCATAAACATGATCGTCAATTACCATTGCTACGTGTGAATAACTAGAGTTTGTGTAGCATTCGACGAGATTCTGTCCGTTTTCCACGAACAATAAAGTTCCGTCTTCAAGTGCGAATGAATTAGAAGGAATCAATAGAGCCAAAATTACAAACAACTCCGTAACGCTAATTTTATTCTTCATCGTTCCTCTTCCAATCTGAAGCATCTGTCGTCGGTGTCCAATCTTCCCGGACTTCAAGCATGTAGCGATCAAACCAGTAATCCCCACGCTCGCACTGCGAACGATTCATTTTCGTTTGCCACATATCTTGACGGTAATTTCCATACATCCATCCAACGATAAACATTCCAATTCCGGTAAATAAAATATCAGACATCTCCGCCTCCATCAATCGGACATCTAGTTCTGACAAAAAATTTGCTACTAAAAAACACTATATCGTAAATTTTTGCAAATTTCAACTAACCTTTCTTTACGATGATTTCAATGCTGTATTCGCCTCCGGGATGACCAATGCCCTCACCAGCAGCTACATAACCGTCATTGACCACTCTAAAATCAACAATATTTGCATCTGGAATTGCTGACAAAACTTCGTTCTTTAGACTTTTTGTACAAGGTGGTTCTTCTAAATCAGGCAGCCAAAAATATTTGTGATCTGGATTCCACTGACTTGGGAGCATTTTCTTTTTTTCGTAAAGATCTCGATGCGGAACAGCAATGATCAAATGCCCTTGTGGTCGTAAAACCTGATACCATCTCTTAATCGCTTGTTTTGGATATTGCATATGCTCCAAAACATGGCTGCAATACACAGTCCAGTATGTCTCTGTAGGCAAATATTGCAATAAAGACGCATCGCCATCATTGAATATCTGATCATACCTACGAAAAGTTTTATTGAGCGGATCTTCCCCGCAACCTATATCAAGACCGATTTTATCAGAAGGTGCGTACTTATCATACCAGCCTTCTTTAAGTCGTCTTTCATTAGCTTTAGAGGTTTCGCCATTGAATACAGAAAATACAGAACCGTCTGGGTTTAATAACATGTCGTAAAAGAGTGATATCTGCTAAAAACACAATCTGGAATCTAAATAATATAACATGAAAAAAGACACTAGGAGAAACATGGGAATATTTCAAGAATATATGAATTCTAAAGGATCTGTAGAAAAGTCCAAAGTTAGTGTCACTGGAGATTTTGTAGATCCAATGACATCTCCAAATGCACCTAAAGGCGGAAAGCCTTATGTGGTAAGCGATGGCAGAAAACTGAAAAAATACAAGGAAAAAGGCTTTGGAGATGAAGGCGACAGCAAGTTGAAATATATTCCTAAAGTGGATAAATCAAATGGTGCCGCTGCCGCCAAAATTCCAACAGCCGAACAAGCTGAATTATGCAGTGTTTTAATTGACGCTATCAAGAAAGACCCAACAATTGCAGAACAATTGATTTTTCAACTTCGTCATAATGGGCAAATGGGAATGATTGTGGCAGAAATGCTGCAATTTAAAGAAACTTACCAACACATTGCAGAAGTTATGTCGCACAGGGATTACGGAAATTCTGTATGCAGAAAACTTGTGCGAGCCATGAATGAAGAAGTCGCTCCGCCATTCGCAGCTAGTTTAGAAGGCGAAGAAGATGAAGACCAAGAAGATCTTGAGGGCGAAGAAATGGACCCTGATATGCAAGATCCTGATATGCAAGATCCTGATATGGCACCACCTATGCAAGATCCTAATATGGCACCACAAGATCCCAATATGCAAGATCCCAATATGCAAGATCCCAATATGCAAGATCCCAATATGCAAGATCCCAATATGGCACCACCTATGCAAGATCCTAATATGCAAGATCCCAATATGGCACCACAAGATCCCAATATGGCACCACCTATGCCAATGCCGCCACCGAGAGCATCAGCCATGAAGAATTTTCAAATGGCGATGATGGGAAAACGATAAAATGTCAAAGAATGATTCACGTCCTGCGATACAAGATCTAATCAACTCCATACGAGATGTATTTAAAAATTACACTCGTGAAACAAGAGATAAAGCTTGGCACAAAGGTATTTTGTCGTCTGAAGGCCGCAATGCAATAAACAAAATGATAAAAAATCCGAGCGTTCCGATTACTGGAACTGCTCGGTTTCTTAAATTCAAAGAATGGTTGGACCAATAATCAATTTTTACTTGAATTCAATCTTGAATTCGATCTTGATAACAGAATTGCAAGAAAGTAAAGAATGGACCCAATAACTACATGACTTTGATTGTTGATCGATCCGCCTTCAATTCCAGAATCAACTCCATACACTCCGAGCAAAAACAAAGTCGAAGACAAAGAAAAAATAATCAGAAAAATTGGCGTTGCTGCCAGCAACCCTACTCCTGTCGCTTTTTCTTTGTTGTCTCCTGCAAATGCCAGTATTGATCCTAAAATTGGAAACAACATCCATACAACTGTCTTAAATACAGCAAAAATCATATGCCAGCCCCAAAGAAATGGCAGTGTTTTTTCAACAGCCACAAGTGGTTCCATATTCGAAAACAAGACATGAAATGCGACATATATCGCAGCTAAAACTAATCCAAACATTTTTTAATCCTTTTGCAATCTTCTTTTTCCGTGAATTCTTGTGTGGTAACCCATCTTTATAACGAAGATTAAGTTTCTCTACATTAGCATCTAAGCGTCATGCTTTAACCTTTTTCTTTCTTCCTGATTTAAAGATACAGGACACCTGATCAAAATCAATACAAACAAGCTTCTTCCCAATGAACCCAACATTGCCAAAATGAAGATCTCGATGCAGCAATCCTATTTTACGAAGCTTTGACTCAAGCTCGACTTCAAATGGATAAAACTTGTGACAACTCCATCTCGTTGATGGAAGAACTGCATTTTGAGTCAGATATCCGTGAACCACTCTATATTTGATGTTTGGAGCGGAACAAGCACTGTGTTCTATCCAAAAACAATTAAATGAAAAACGATCGCCAACAATTGGTGCAAGTCCATGTTTTGAAGCAAGATATTGTTTGTCGCAAGTCTTATCTCTTTCTTTTTCAGAATGATATAATTTCACTCCGACAGTCTTGCTCAACGCAAAATAAATGCAACTGATTCCAAATTTTGCTTTCTTGCGATTTTTTTGAATCGCAAGCATCAATTGTTTCTCCTTGTCAGGAGTCCATTTCAATCCGGGCATTAAAACATCCTTGTTCACATTTGAATAACTTCATGTGGAATTGGCTCTAAAGTATGACGCACACGCATTTGCTTGCCACCACGAGCAGGACTCAAGAATCGTGAAAACCGAAGATCATGGAAAATCGGCTCCACATCATGTAGTCTTAAACAATAAGCAACCAAAGATCCGCATACTGATCCTCGTCCCGGACCTACTGCTTCTGACCCGTCTCCAAATCCTAGAATTTCTGGACCTTTGGCACGAGCTTCATCAGTCATCAGCTTTTGAATTAAAAAGTAACTACTGAATCCCTTCTCGCAAATCAGTTCATACTCTTCTTTAATTCGTTTAGAGTATTCTGAAGTCTTTGGACAATTCCTAGACAGAAATCCTCGCTTGATTTGTTCCATCAAAATTTCATCAGCATCTGGCATCTTAGGGAGTTTGATCTCACGATCGATCTCAACTCCCTTAGCATACTCACAGATTTTTACTGTGTTGGCTTTTGACTGCATATACAATTCATATGGAATTATATCCTGAAAGTCTGACTCCCATTTGATGTTTAATTCATCTTCAGATTTCATCCACAAATTTGGATCTTGCATTTCGAAGATGTTTTCAGATTCACCGGCTGCAATCATCGCCTCAACTTCACCTAATGTACGTTTATTTTGTTGCAGCAACATCAAACGCTGATTGCGACTATGCTCTTGCTTGCAATAGTGGCAATCTTGACTCAACATAAGGTCGAGACCATGCTTTTCGTGCATTCGAATAAGAAATGCGTTATAGAACTTTTGCATGGACCAATCGTTCATCATCAATTCTAATTTGAGATGCTGCTTGCCAAACATAGCAATGTATCGCAGCAACATTGCTTCTCCAGCCTCTTCATTAAAGATTGGTTTTTTATCCCCATCTTTTGCTCCCATGAAAGCGTGGGCAATTTCACTGATGCCACAACCAGTGGTAAATATAATGCCCTCTTTGTATTTGTTAAGAACATCATGGTTTACACGTGGTCGTCTGTAATATCCATGAATCCAAGCCCAAGAACTCAATCGGACAAGATTTGAATATCCAACATTATTGTAAGCCACAGCCAACAAATGGCACGACTTATCAAATTTCTTCTGCAAAAAGCTCCCTGTTTTGCTGCCTTCTGGCACCGTTCTATCTTCGGTCGATCCATCTCCCAAAGACTTTCTGAACTCTGCTGATTGTTCACGAGTTTCAAACTCTGGCTGCATCTCATTGACATAAAGCTCCGCACCAAAAATTGGAAACAAATTATGTTTCTCGCTTTCAGATATTTGCTGAGGGACAGCCCCCATCACACCATGATCTGTAATGCACAGATATTTTTGATTGATTTCTTTCATACGCTCAGCGTATTCGGAAACCATTGCAAATCCGTCTAAGCACGACGGTTCCACAGTTTCCTGTGGCGTGGACTATATCATCATCCAAAATGGATGCCGGGCACTGAATCTGGTAATTAAGGGAACTTTATCCCTCCAGTAGTCTCTGCACCTTCCTGCGATGTATCGCAGGCTTGGCTCAGGATTGCCCTCGTCTTTACGTTAGGGTTTCCCTGAGTTCACCCGGTTTGCTTATCAGATTTCTCTGACAAGGCCCCTAATTGTTGAGGCTAAAATCACTATGACGATGCAAATGTTCAAAACCTGTAATTGGATGGTGCATCATAAAATCCCTTTCTTTTTAAGCCAAGTGTAAAATTCATCCTTATCATACTTCGCATTCTTGCAGAAATCCTTATTACGATTTTGTGTGAGATGCAACCCAATTATCAAATTCTTGCTGAAGCCTAACAGCTTCCTCATCAATGGCTTTTATCTCAGATTTATGTTGTGTATAAAGCTTCTTAAAATCTAATTCTTTTTCTTTCTTCATAGCATGAAGTGTGGTGACCTTTACAGAAAAATCAGCGAACTCTTGGCATAGTAAAAATTCTGCTTTCATCTGAGTAATTTCCTTTTTAAGTTTGTGGTTAAAATTTACAGCAACTCGCTAGCAATCGCTTCAAGCTCCATCTTGGCTTTTAGTTCTGGGCTAATAATTGCATTCAGTCGAGACTCCAGAAGTTCTAACTTCTTTTTCTTGAATGAAATCTGAATCTTGTTGATTCTCAATTTAAGATCTTCTAACCATTCATTAACTGAATGGTGTCCCCATGTGAACGCCGGAGCATCCACTCCAAGTGCTTCTGCTGCTTCTTTGTAGGACTTTTCCTTTTCCTTCAAGAAGGCGGCAATACACACCAAATTCCTAATGTTCGATTCAACATGAATATTGATGGCATCACTTGGACGCTCTGTGTAAGAAAATGAACAATTTGTAATCCAAGTTGGACGCTCAGCTTTAGAAATTTCTTCCTTCTGCTTTGCAACTTGCTTAATAAGCTCAAGCGTCAAATTATCGGTATTATTCTTCGTTTTCGTCGTCATCGTGTGTCTCCTCTTCTTTAATCAGATCGATTAAACTTGTGCGATCTACTTGGAACTTAGAACCACTTTCCAGTTCAACCCAAAGCTCCAAGTTTGTAGGCTCAATATATTCGTCAAGAAAATTTCCTACATTGGAGCCATGGCGTACAAAGTATTCCTTCTGACGTTTCGTTTCTTCTGGATCTTTATAAGCTATTTTTCCAACAGATTCAGACACAATCTGATCGTCATGAATAAAAATCTTCACATTGGCAGTAATTGAAATAATTTTGTCAAAAACATTTTTGTTTCCATCGTACCTGTTTGCGTAGTTGGAATGATACTGAAAGTATGTTCCCGGACTTTCTTCTTTTGTCCAAGATTGTCTGAGATAACAATTTTCAGGATCTTTTTTGAAGATTTTTTTTGTAAACAACTTCACTGGCTTGCTGCCCCAAATCGACTTATTGTATTTGTCAACAAGTTCTGCAAAATCAGAAGAAACAGAATCTGAATGAAGAACAGCAATAGATGACAAATTTTTCAAAAACACAAAATTCTTGCCATCCCAAAATAACTGTCTAGGACCAGTTTTTTCTTTACCCCAACTGTAACGGGCGTTGTTACATTTAACAAGGTTCTTCATGAATTTTCCAAGGTAAACATACACGATTTGATTCTTAGTCTTGTAAGAGGCTCCAACAATCAACTCCTTGGCATTCACTTTACAAGATTGCAATTCTGTGTATTTGATAGAATTCTTGTAATTCTCAGAAGCCACAGGCAGCAACACAAGCTCGTTTCCTTGCCAAGCGTAAACAAAATTGCCTTCGAGTCCTTTGCCACGACTACAATCACCAACAGAAAGAATAAACAACAGGTTTTCTAAACTAATTTCGAACTCCCAATCTCTTGGATCATAAATCCTGATTTTGGCACTTCGATAGTTCCAATCGCTCTTGTAGCCACCCACCTTCCTATTAAGGACGAATCCTTCGGTCGGCACATTCTTAAACTCTTGAGGATCAATCTTTTGATCCCGCCAACCCTGCCAAGATTTCTCCTTTCGAAGAACGCCTTTATGATCATAATAAATCACATAGCCAAGCTTGGCAGTGTAAGTGTCGTTTCTACAACAAAATCCTACGTTTATTTTCTCGGGAATTAGTAACTGTTGTTCCATCTCATGTATCTCCTGAAACTATCTTCGTCGAAAACAGGATTTTTCTTTAAGAATTACGACTTCTCATAAACTTTTCGTAAGAAGAAAACATTTTCTTGTAGATGACAGAAGTGATTGAAAAACTTTCTTCCTTAAAATTTTCTGGAACGTACAGGTTCACTTTGGAAAATTTTTCATTGAAATTTTTCTGCCACCAGATCTCACCATCATCTGTTTGCCATATCTTACGAAATCCTTTTCCGCCATTCAAGTTCTTTAAGAGGATTTCTTTTCGTTCTTCTGTAAATTTGTCATGAGAAATGAAAGTGCCAGACATAGCATCTTCAGTTTTCCATGAGCCAATCATGTTCTCTATCATTGGAGACAACTTGGCTTTAGAGATTCTATAGATCTCACAAAACTCCTTATTTCCGTTTTTTACAGCCACATAATATTGTTGAACCTGTCCGTTAAGACATCGATAATCCCTGCCAATTACAGTTTTGTCGCTATCTGTTCCGTAAAATGGCTGACTGTAAACAACAGGAATGTCTCTTTTTGATGGATCAATTCGCAACTTGAATGCGATTGGGACATATTCTTGGGAATTTGGATACTTAAACCAATAATCAATTAGCATTGATTTGTCTTCGTCAATGGTAGCATCCCTGAAATCCTCGATGTGCCCAGATTTCTTTAATAAAGAAACCATCATCTGTGTCCAAATTTTAGATTCTTTAAGACGCACATCAAACTTCTTTTCCTGCAATTGTATTTGTTCTGACATAATACCTCCTTGGTTGTTTTCAATTGTAACGAAAATTGAATTCAAGGTAAATAGATACATTATGAACTTTAAGACATGGATCGAAGATCAAGAAATGAGCTTAGGCGGAATGTCGCCTGAGATGATGACTAACAGAGGCAGCGAAACACCTGCTTCTGATGAAGTCAAACGCACTAATATGCAGCCACAAGTCGATGCTCAAGAGCCAAAAGAGGCTAAAGACGTTGATAGTGTTTCTGCAATAGATTCTGGAATTGAACATCTGGAAAAAATTCTGCCACAAGAAACAGACGAAGGCAGCAAATCCAATGAATTTAAGAAATTATGGTCACAATTTAAAGAAAAATGGGACCATATTAAAATGGATAAAAATGATCAATCGCAAGAAAAGACTGGACTTGGAATGGCAACCGGAGATCCACGTTATCTACAGTCAATGAAACAAAACCCAAATATGGCTCCAACCAGTGACGCTCAATTGGCTGGACCCGGCATATTTGGAAATCAATAAAAAAAAGGACGAGTTTTAACTCGTCCTTTTCGTTTAGGCGGCAATTTCTTTTTCTGCTGCATCAATTTTTAGCTGTTGTCTATAAGCCTTCTTAAGTCTAGCGACATAGAATCCTTCTGGATCGAATTCTCTGTCTTTCTCAACTAGCTCCCAGACGCTTTGACGACCAAGAATTTTTCGATCCCATTCTCCAAATGTCATCTTCCAACTTCTTTGGATAATAACATCTTTCCAATTCTTTTTTTTCCAAGCATCTTGCCCATCAAGCTTTTGCCAGCCAGAACTTTCCAAATATTGGATTATTCTATTACGGTTTTCTTGGGATTTTTGATCTTTAACTCTCATCGCATGAACTCCTTTTCGTATTTTTCTCTAAGCATAACGTGAACATCCTTGTCAGGATTCATTCCATCACAAATATAGACAAATTCTTTATCATCCATAGTTTGTGTAGACAGAACAATCGTATTTTTCCACAATTTAAACAACGAGATGATTGTTTCTCTGGCATATTTTTCCTCCAGAGGACGCCCATCCCACATATGCTTAATGAAGAACCAACCCTTGCCCAAATGATTTGGATCAGTCAATCTGATGTCCGGCAAACCGCCGTTCAGATATCTCTTCAATAGCTTGCTTTTAATTGTCTTAAAATCACGATTGACAATCTTATATTCTCCATTTGGGAATCGTCTCCATTCAAAGAATTGTTTCTTCTCGCACAATTCTGGAGTAAAGAATTCTTGAATTGCCGTGTAATCGTTATAGAACTTACGGACTTCGAAGATCTTCTCTTTGCCAAGACCAAGCTTTTTGTCCCAAACTTCTTTTTCTTTAATATCACGGCACTCTTCATAATCTCTTCCAAAACGACCTTTGTTCCAGCGATCTTCAATGTCCAGAAGAATTTCAAAGCCCATCTTGTATGGATTCATGCTATATTTTCCGCCTAGCACTTTCCATTTGTGATCTGCGTAATGCCAGATTCCATCGCCTTCTTTTTTCTGTCCTAAATTACAAAGACCTTCTCGGCACATTAAATTGTAATCAACATAACTTGCCCAGCCTTCATTAAGCATCTTTGTCTGACGTTGAGGCTGAAAATACATTGATTCTTCGTACAGCATACTAATGATGTCTTGTTGCCACGGCTTCAAAGGAGCATTGTCCTTCAAGAATCCCATAATATCTTTTTCAGGCTTTTCAAACACGTCCAAAAATTCAGCCGCTTCTTGTTTTTCAATCTCATCATGTTGATTATTGATGAATTGCTTAGAATTCACCCATTCATCCATGTAATTATGAGTAGACCTCAATCGTTCTGGGAAGTGATAGTTTCTTTCATCTTTAACAACTGCATTTTTGATTGTCTTCTTTTTCCAAGCATGTTGCGGATCAATCAAAGTTTCTATTCTCAATACGTGATCAATGAATTCTGTAACAACTTCATAGCCCCACCGAGCCATATATTTTCTGATTCTGGTTCCATGATTAGCCAGCTTGTTCATCATGTTTTCATCAGTTGGCTCGAAGAAAATATTGTTTTTGAAAAAATCGTTATGACCAATAGCATGAGCAATGACATCTACATTGTCTACTAGCGTGTTAGAGTCCATGCAATAAATGTAACATGGATTAGTGTTGATCACCATTTCGGAAATACGATACTGATTGTATTCATATCCTCTTGACATCTCTTCATATTCCATGCCCCATTTCCAATGAGGATATCTTACAGGAAATCCGCCATAGCTGGCAAGTTCCGCCATTTCGTCGTACCTAACGAACTCAACAATAATTGGATAATAATCAAGCCCCATTCCCTTGCAAGCTTCTTCAATTTGAGGAAGAACTTCCAAAACTTCTTTATGAATTTTCAGTCCGGGGATTGTGTTATTTCCACATAGAATGGGTGATCCACTCTGCATTTTAGATTCTTTTGCCATAATTTAGTTCCTTCGATCTGCATTATACAATATCTAAATTAAAGACTCAATAGCTTCTTTGGTTTTAAGAATCGCCTTAGACCAATCGCCATTTTGTCTCATTAGTTTTACAGTTGGATACCAAACAGTAGTATCTCCTTCTGTTCCCCAGCGAGGATCACATCCATCTGAGATCAATCCAAAAGTTGTAGCACCAACTGCTCCTGCTAAATGCAAGACAACAGTGTCAACTGACACAATACATTTCAAGTTTTGTATTATCGAAGTTGTGTCATACAAATCATGAATATCTAACTTTTTCATGAAGCTCGGACATTCATTTGGATCTAAAGAATACAAATCATAGCGATCAGAATCCAATTGCTCAATAACATCTGTTGGAATAGTTTTCATTAAAGAAAGAACATTTTCAGGATTGGATCTCCAAGCTACTCCAATTGCCGGTTTTTCAAAACTACGTTCGATCGCATCATGTGCTACAAGATCTGGCTGATCAGGAATTTCTTTTTCCATAGCTAAAGCAAAATGAGCCGGATAATAAATTGGCAATTTTATCCCAGACATAATTGTTGGTAAGCTAAAGACATTTGTGTGATAATCACACTTCTTATGAAACTTTACAAATTCATCTATGTAGCCAACCTCTTCAATCAATCTTTTGAATTGATCATAATATGCGTAACAATTCAAAACAATTTTACAGGACCATCTCTGCTTCATTGAATGAAGATATCTAAGCATGTTGACTGTGTCGCCCATGCCTTGGTCGCAAAAAATCTCGATGGTGTGTCCATCGAGATTTTCACCGCCCCATAAAATTCCGAATTCATCAGCAAGTTCTGGTTCGCTGCACAATCCATTCTTTGCTGCAATTAAACGGAAAAAATCAGGCACTAATGGGTTTGCGGACTCAATCTTCTGGACAGCAACCAGCATTTCAATTGCTTTGTTTTGTCGCCCTGTGTTAATGTAGTTGTAGGTCATAGCCAAAGACTGATTAATCAGTTTCGACTGTAGATTCTGAATTGTACTTGTCATCTCTAATCTCTCTCATTTCAATGTGTCTTGGATTTTCACTTTTTTCCAAATCCACAATGTATGGATCGTCAAGATTATCTGGCTTTTTAGATTTGTGCCAACATACCAAATCTCCAGAGACTAAAGGAAATCCAGTTTCTGGATGTTTCATAATATCTTCTTTAACACCATTGCTGTTACTTGGATTAAATAACGGCGTTTCATGCAAAGCCCATTCATAATCAACAGACTTAAGGTAATCAATAATGTATTTCCAATTCTGAGTAAATTCAACATACAGAATCGGCTTTGATCTCTTGATCGTCTTTCTAAGTCCATTCAAAACTACAGGCTCCATGCCCTCGACATCAATCTTAATTAATTTTGGACTTGCGATTCCAAGATCATCAACGGCAATCGATGTCACAGGATTATCATATGCTTTTCCATTTTCATCTTTAGAATTCAATAAGCCAGCTAATCTCATACTTCCAAAGTTTCCAACAATAGAAAAATCAAAATGAGGAAAATAGAACATAGACCCCGATTTATCAGCAGCCGCTCTATTGAAAACTTGCACTTGGGTCAAATTATTCAATGCAACATTGCCACACAATATATTGAACAACATAGAGTGTGCTTCTAATGCCAAAACATAACCTTCAGTTCCGACTTTTTTTGCCAAAGGAATTGTAATAACACCAATGTTAGCGCCAATATCAATGACGACATCTCCCTTGCTAACTAACTTTTCAAGAAAGTCGATTTCAAGCTGATGAGCTTCTCCGTACACATCCAAAGCATGACCGATGTACGCATCATTTTCTGGAAAAATCATTGGTCCATTTTTTGTTTCTTTATATTTCATGATAACTCCATTGTTAGTATTAAATCCTTATAAGAATTACAAAAAATAACATTTTTGTAATTTTGTTGAACAGCAGTCAACTGAATTTCTTTTATAAAACTTTTTTATTCTTCCAAAAATTTTTCATGCTACCTCTGCTATAGAATTTTGTTCTTTTCCAAGAAGAGACTTAATGGCTTCAATTATCTGTCCATTTCTATTTTCTTCAGACATATCTGGATTATATCCCCAGTTTCCGAAACCATAACTTTCCCCTTTGGTTTCTTCTGGACCAACATACGCTGTCCGCATATAGTCGCTCAACCTGCCAGACTTAATCGCAGTGTCAAAGAAATGTTTGACACTGTCTTCGTAACGCCAAGAACAGATCTGTGACACTCCAATCATATTCACTTTGTTTGGACCAAGCTCTTCCTTGATCACCTCAAGCATCTTTTCATTATCACCGCCCCAATTATCGCCATCAGAAAAATAGAACACATAAACATTGTGCGATTGAGGAGGATACCTATTTTCAAGCTGCTCGGCGATAGCCTTAAAAGCAGATGAACATTGTGTTCCTCCGCCATATCTGTATGTGTAAAATTCTTCTTCATTGACTTCCCATGCTCTTGTATCATGCACATAATAGCATCTATCGACCTTCTGGTAGAACTTCCTGATCCAACAATCAATCCACCATGCCATATCAGACACAATGTCACATCGATAATCGTCCATGGAACCAGAACAATCTCTGGCAAAGAAAATTACCGCATTTGATGTTGGAATCTTAATTTCTTGATATTGTCTGTAACGAAGATCAGAATTGATTGGAGTAATCAATCTACCCGGACCTCTTGTCCCAGCAATAACCTTTGGATCATCCAATTGTCCAGTAATTGCCATTCTCTTGATGGCTTCCTTCATCGTGCGACGAGTATGACGCAAAGATTCTGGACCATTCTTAGAAATGTCGTTATACTTAATTTTTACTTCTTCAAAAGTCTCATTTGGCTTTGGACGCATTTTAGGAAGTTGAAGCTCTTCTTGCATAAAACGCAATACATCGTCCATGTCAACAGAAATGTTGATTCCTTCGCCGGGGCTATCTCCGGGCTTATTTCCTTTTCCGGGCTGAGGATCTTTTCCAATCACTTCGCCTTCTTTACCCGGACCTCGTCCAACACCCTTGCCAGTGTCTCCGAACAAGAAATGCGGAATATCAATCTGAGGTATGCTGACAGTCATCTTGCCGCCCTTGGGGCGTTGACGAATGATAGATCCTGATTTGATAAGACGCTTCAACTCACGACGTGTACGTCCAGAAATTACATCTCTGAATTTTTTGTGGTCTTCTTGGATTCTGTTAGGCATTTATATCTCATTTCTCTTGCTTTTTTCAATAAGATCTTCCGCAACTTGCGGCTTTCCATCATAATCATAATTTATGTAATTTGTCATTACATCTTTCATTTAGGGATCTGATTCCAGCCCTGTGAATATTTCGATATCAATTCACGAACTACTTCCGATACATTCCTGTGTTCTTCCTGACACTTCTTCTCAAATACCTCAAATAACGAAGGTTGAACCATAACCGTCATTTGTTTGTCCGTTTTTTCCTTCTTTATATTTGACATTTCTTTTCCTAATATTGCAATTCATACACAAAACTTGTAATGGCGGATCATTTGGGAACCCTGTCTTCCTCAACATAATATAAAAATTATATCCTCTTGTTCCGGTTTCTTTTCTGTGATCAGCACCATCATTGTTCACATGATCGAGCGATAATACAACAACATCATCTTCGCCACACTCACATTTGCAACCACCATAACTCTCAAGACACTCAACTTTGACTGATCTGGCGTATGCCGCTCTAACTTCTTTGAGATGCGTCTGTTCTTCAGATCTCATCTCATGTAATCGTTTACTATATTGGCAGTTGTAGCAAAGAACCTGAAATCCTTCTGGGTAGCTGTTTCTTTTAAGCCACTGATACATTTTGTATCCGCCGCCAGTTCTATTGCCAAATAACTCTCGTCTGTGTCCCGCTCCATCTCCAGCCATATGATCAATAGTAAGCACTCCAAGTTCCGCCTCATTGCAACTTTTGCATTTTGGATCACCGCACGAATAAACTGCAAAAACTTCTGACTTCAGCTTATTCTTGGCTTTAGTTCCCCAAGCATTATGACTTGACTTATTCTCTTTTGCATACAAAGAAGTTCGTTTTATGGTTTCTTCTTTGTTGTCCAAATAATAATGATGTTTTGTTACTTTGATTTTAGACTTGTGTCGTTCTCTATATTCTTTGTCGAGTTGTTTCTTACAGACCTTACACTCGGTCGCTAAACCATCAGGTTTATTTTTATTCTTATTGAATGTTTCTTCTGGCAAATCATTCTTACAGTTATAGCAAGTCTTCATTTTACCTCCATGCTACCATTATAGTATGTATGTAAATTAAAGCCAATTCTTAAATGAAATTTCATTTAAGAATTGGCTTAAGTCCTTGCTACTTGGAAATATCCCCTCTTGCAAAAATACTTGAGACGTATTCCAGTACATCTGAAGCAGACTGATGATTATAGCCATTTTGCTTAATCAAACGAGTCTTAATAGCATCTATTTTTTCTTGCAGATCTGGATCAAGATCAGCAGCTTCCTTAGTCAATGAAGACAACTTAATTGTGTCCTTAATGTCTTCGAAAACTTTAGCTTCGATAGCTCTCTTAAGTTCTTCGTTGGAATCCCACTTGAATTCCTTGCCACGTCGGCTTTGTGTTCCCATGAAAGCTGCTAAAGATCGTCGAAAGTCATCGCATCCCTGCTCTGGAATGTCGGCCTTCTCTTCAATACTTCGCATAAGCCTTTCGTCTGGTTCCATCGCCTGATTTGTTATCGGATGAATCATACGTTCTTTGTTAACGTAGGAAATTACATTGTCGATGTATTTGTTGCAAAGCCGTTCCATAGCCTTCTCGTCAGCAACAAGAGCACGCTGAACTTCATTCTTTAGAATTTCATCCAGCTCCTTAATTGCCAATTCGATACAGTATTCGTATCTCTTCTTGTCTTCAACCTTAGTGATTAAAGATGATGCACCAAGACCTTCTTTCAATTCACTCATGACGTGAAAGACATTGACATACTTCTTGTGTCGAGCAAGACAATTTGATAGTCCGCTCTGAGTGTATCGTGCGGACACACCACTTGTCAGACCTTCATCTACATATCTGTCACGAAGTTCTTTAACAGAATCTTCTGTCCATCCGGGCAGACTTCTGCCGTCATACAATTTAGCCTTATCTCGAAGATCTAGCTTGCCATCTGGATCATCTTGCAATCTTGTCAAGACAGCAAACAAAGCTGTGATCTCCAGAGTGTGAGGCATGATGTGTTGTTTGATTTTTCCGGGACCGTAATCCTGTTCCAAAACCTTAATCTCATCTGACCAACGTGTCAAATACGGAACGTCGATCTTAACAGTTCTGTCACGAAGAGCTTCCATGAACTGATTGTTCTTCAACTTTTCATATTCAGGATTGTTGGTGTGAGCAATAATCAATTCATCAACAACGATCTGAGAGAATTTCTTTGGCTTGATCTGATGCTCTTGTGCAACTCCGAGCAAATCATAAAGAAACTCATTAGCCAACTTCAACATTTCGATGAATTCACAAACTCCACGATTTGCGATTTCAAATTCTCCATCGAAGTTGAAAGCTCTTGGATCAGAATCTGATCCATAATTACCGATATGACGGAAGTTGATGTCTCCTGTCAATTCTGTGCTATCTTGGTTCTTTTCATCCTTGGGCTGGAATGTGCCAATTCCACATCGATCAATTTCAGAGTGAACTCGACGAACAACTACAATGTGATTCTGAATCACTTTGAGCCAATCACCGTTGTATCTCTCAAGCAACAACTTCATAAAGATTTTGCAACGTGGATTAAGATCCCCTTCACAAATCAATCTGTAAATGCTTTCACGTTCTTCCTCTGTGGACATTTCAACATGACAAGCGTTGATGTCACGCAAGAACTCATCTCTCATATTGCGAGGCATGAGCTTCAAAGGATTTTCATTCAGCGGAGAAACATCTGTTGCCTCCGTGAATACAGCAGGACCATTTTCATCAGTTTCAGTTGGCAGGTCAACCCACTTAAAAGTGTACCATGCACCAGCATCTGAACGAGAGTATGCTTCAAGACCTCTCTTAAGTCGCCGACAAATGGTGGATTTTGAAGAACCCACGGGACCGTGAAGCAACAAAACTCTACGTTCTGTTCCATAGTTTCCAGCCGCACCGTGAATAAAATCCACGAGATCCTGAAGAGTCTCTTCGAGTCCGAAGATAGGAATCTCGTTGTCGTTGAAGAAGTGATACCGAGTATATGTCTTTCGGTATCTTTCGAAGTTGCTAGTACCCTTCGACATAATCATATCATAAACATACTGGAATGAATTTCTAGCCAGTTTTGGGTTCGACTGAACCTTTTCGAGATACTGTTCGAAAGACATTTCCTCGTTTAATGTAAGGAACTCTTCACGATCATACAGTTCTGCGAACTTCTTTAAGACTGTGTTACTCTCCATAGAAAACCCCTTTTTTGTTAGAAGAAAAGTGAGTCGAACCCACGCATAACATCAAGAGTATATCTTAAGAAGAAAAACAACACAAGAGGTGTTTTAAGAAAATTATTTAAGCAAAGAAGGAATTGTCATTGGCTTCTTATACGAAGTTATTCCTGCTGGTCTTGCTGGCATACTTGGCTTGCTCATATAACTCATGATTCTACTTGAAGTCCCTTTTTTTGCAGGCTTTGAATCTTTTAATTGTTTTTGAAACAATCCCAAATCGCCAGAAGCACCTTTAATGTTTCCAAATAAACCATCAAGTTCTAACTGCATGAATTCTTTAAATTTCATTTGCTCACCTTTTGTTTGAGAACTTCGGCTTTGGAATTCCAAGATTCAATCCGAGATCGTTTTGGATGTTAAATGCCACTGGAGCCGGAGATGTCAAAGGAGCTACCTGACGAGGAACAGCAGATTTAAAATTGCTCGTAGTAAAATTAATCAGTTGATTTCTTTGAGCACTTGGACTGCCAGAAGCTCCTGTTAATTTACTTTGAACCGAAGCAAATGCAGGATTAGTCATGAGCGATTTCGAGGCATCGTCAGTCGCTTGATTCGTTTGCGTTGGTTGAGTGTCAATACCAGCCGAATTTCTTACAGTTTCGTTGGTTTTAAGCCATGTTTTAAAGTTCATGAATTATTTACTAGGTCTACAGCCATTTCTCTTCGCCGTCTTGCCAAAAATGCAGCACCCACTTACCAGATGTCGAGTAATATTTTCTATCGATCACGATTTGTCCATCATGAATCTTCCTATGGCAGTTAGCACAAGCTATAATTGTGTTAAATTCAGTATAAGTGCCATTATCTTCTCCCGGAATGATTCTGTGACAATCTAAAGTTGAATAATCATCCATGCCACAGAAATAACACGTTTTTTCTAACTTCTTTTTAGCAATTTTGTTTATTAATTTTTTACGCATACATGAATCATACTAAATATGGATATATAATATGAAATATATTTCATCATTTATTCTAGGTCTAAGTGCATGGTGAACTCTTTGCTTCTTCTGATTCAGAAAGCCTCTTAATTTTATCTGTAGTTGATGTTGCTTTAATGTAAGGAAAAATCTTTACTTCTGCAAAATCTTTTCCTACCACCTCGTCAATTGTGTAATCGCCGCCTTTAACTATTACGGAAGGCATTATTTTTTTTATGACTTCTAATGGCGTGTCATTGTCAAATCCAATTACATAATCAACACATTCTAAAGCAGACACTATTTTTGCTCTTTCAGAAAATGACAATATCGGTCTGCCTTCTCCTTTCAATCTTCTTACACTATCATCACTATTAATTGCTACCACCAATTTGTCGCCTTGTTCTTTTGCGAATTTAAAACACTCAACATGAGCGGCAGTTAATCCAAAATCAAAGCAACCATTTGTGAAAACAAGCTTAAAGTCACGACTAACCAAATCAGATGGACTCACAATGCCATCCAATGATAATTCCGCTGGAATGATAGGTCTATTTCTTTTATTTTTGACATAGTTTGCTCCAGCACTCCAAGCAATTTCTGCGGCTTCTGGCACAGAGAATCCGTGACCAATAGCCATAGCAAAAAACGCAACAAAACAATCTCCTGCACCAACGACACTCTCTACTTTCACAGATCTATCTGGTTTAAAAGTGAAAAAATCGTCATACCAAATTCCAGACACATCGTTTCCTCCAGATGTTATTACAACAGCTTCACACTCCAATTCATTTTGCAAATGCTTGGCTTGTTCTTTCCATTGCGTTCTCCCTGTCAGATTCATGGCTTCATTGGCATTTGGTTTGAAGATTGTGCATCCTTTCCATTTAGAGAGTGGACCTATCTTTGGATCAACAATAGTTTTTATGTCTCTGTAAAAATCAATGACACGATGCTCTTCACTTGAGAAAAATCCTTTGTTGTAATCAGACAATATTGCTACATCTGGCTTAAATGTTTTCTCAATGCAGTTCCTTATTTGAAGAGTAGCAAAATCAATTACATGTTCACTCAGACCGCATAACGGCAATTCTATATCATGTCGAACTACTTGAACTCCACCATCTAAAAATCTTCTTTTGATTGGAAGAGAACAACATTGAGAAGCCAATGAGTGTACCCATTGAATTTGATGATCAACAAAAACACTCTTGCCAAGTTCATCGCACCAACAAATCAATAATGGATCTACGTTGAAATGCTTGAATTGATAAACAACATTTGCTGCACCACCGGGACGACGAACAGCCGAATTATTAGGAGACGACATGACCATAACTGGCGCTTCTGGCGATATTCGTTTAATAGAAATATCAAAATACTCATCTATAAGAGCATCGCCCGCACAATGGATCTTAAGTTTTCTTTCCCTGTTTCTCTTCAAGAACTCATTTAACAACTGCATTTTGACTCCCATATTGTTCTATGAGAGTGCAAAAACAAAAAAAAAGCTGCTGGATGACCAGCAGCTTATAAAGTTTGCAACAAAAAATTGTTGCTATAAAACATATTCTACAATACAAAAATCATCAAACTCTTGTATCAACTTACGAGACTTTACAATTTCTATCCCTTGGATTGGCAATTCTGGAAAGAAAACATCTCCTTCATGAATGCCTTTGATTTCTGAAGCAATCACTTTATCTACAAGTCCTTGCTCAAGAGATTGCCTGTAAATCTGCTCTCCGCCAATGATGAATATTTCCTTGTCAGGAAATGCCTCGCTAGCAAATCCAATCGCCTCTGACAAATCAGATTCAAAATAAACTTCTTTAAGTGACCATTTATTTTGTTTTTCCAACATAGCAGCTTTTCTGCTAACAATAATGTTTGGACGATTCGGCAAAGGCTTGTAATTCTCAGGCAAAGAATCCCAAGTCTTCCTGCCCATGATTACAACTTGTTTTAAAGTCAACTTCTTAAAGCTAGCCATATCTTCTTTAATGTGCCAAGGCAATCTTCCTTTACATCCAATAACACGATTCTCGTCATAAGCGACTATTATTGTAACCATTGTTATTTTCTACTCACTAGACTTCTTTTGCGACTTAAACAGCAACAGGAATTTCAAGTTTTGGACCACTCACAAAGTCAGTAATTTCAAAATCTTCAGGTATGTAGCTGAAAATATCCTTAGCCTTTCTGATTTTGAGCTTTGGAGAATCCATTTCAGGAAGACCGAGATACTCTTCTACTGATTGAATTTGATCGCCATAGATGTGACTGTCAGCAGTCATGTGAACGAACTCATGAGGAATGCAATCAGTCTGTTGTGCAATCATCATTGTAAGAGCAGAGTAAAACTGGATATTCGCTGGAACCCCAACAGGAAAGTCGCAGCTTCTCTGGTACATTATTCCTGTCATTCTCCGTTCATCATCGACCAGAATTTGGTAAAGCATATGACATGGCGGCAGACGCATCTTCGCCACATCCTGTGGATTCCACAAAGTCCACAGTGTTCTGCGGCATGAAGAATCTTCCTTGATTCTATTCACAACCCATGCGAGTTGGTCAAAACCGTTTGCAACGCCTCCTTTAAACGATTCTTTAGAATCGTCCCATAAAGGATTTCCAGCTTGATCAAAATCTTCTTCTGATATAGAAGTAGCAATACTACCAGTTGGTCCTCCAATGCCATTTCCATAGTATCCACCAAAGTGTCTTAATTGAAATCCATAAACTTTTCCAAACTGACCAGAAGCGAAACCATTCTCTTCTGTCCATTTATCATCAACCCATGGCTTCCAAAAATTACAACCGACTTTCTTTAGATCTTCATTGTTGGTGCTGCCAGACAAAAACCAAAGAAGTTCTGCAAAAACTGACTTCGGCCATACCTTACGACGAGCCAGAATTGGGAAAAATTCTGTATCTAAACGATATCTGTTACACATGCCAAAGATGGATTTTGTCTTGATTCCAGTACGCTTATTGGTGCGATCTACTCCTGTTTCAAGAATTTGCTGAAGAGCGATATCGTAAGGTTTCATTAAATTCATGTGCCAATTCCTTGTGTAATAATGGGCTTCATCGCCACGATCGACATCATCACGATGCAAATCATTACTGTTTTCGTCGAATGCAACAGTCGGTGCCCAAAACCGCCAACGGCACGCCCGTTGAGTTCTCTGGAATTTAACTAAATACAGTTTGTGAGTCAACAGACTCTTTTATTAAATCATGATTACAGAAAACGGAAACAATCTATCTGTGTTAATTGCTACTCAAACTGGCAGAGACTGGGAAGCCTTCGCCACTTGGTACTCAATCTATAAAAATCTTCCAAACGCAAAAGTGGCTATTGTTTGTGCCAGAAATAATGAAGCCCCGTTTCAATATTTCCAATGGGCTAAAAGAATCAATGTACCTGTTTTAAGATACAGCTTATTTGATGAAAACGATCCTATAGCCTCAAAAATGGATGCCATTGGCAAGGCAATCTCACAAAAGATTGTTGAAGGTCCAGTTTTGGTTATTAAAGATTTGATTATGGCAATTGATGTATTAGACAAAAAACTTCTTGAACAATTCAATTCATCTTCTAAAATATTCGATAATGATGTATGGTTCCTAAAACAACCCAATATACCAGATTTAATAAATTCATATTTGTTGGATGGAAATGCTGTTCAAATACAAGAAAAAATATTATGTTCTGAAGCCAAAGAATCAGAAGATGTAAGATCGTTGGTGTCATACCATAAAGGTTGCGGGAAATGGATACATACACTCAAAGGATGTCCGTTTTCAAATGCCAATGGATTGATGACGGTTGACATGACATCGTGTGAAAATAGAATCGTAGAACTGTGGAAAAAAATGTGTACCCTTTACAGCGTAGTCGTCTGAGGTGGTGTTATGGACAGATTTTACAACGAAGATCCTGAAAACGAAAAACCATTTTTTGGGAGTTACAAAGATGATGATAATGATGATGATGATGATGATGATGATGATGATTATGATGATTTAGAACAAGAAACAATCGCATTTATTCAAAGTCCAGACTTGGTTCAAGTCATGCAAGTTGGTCTAGCACAAGATGAACTAACGCATAAAATCATTAAAATGGCAGTCAAAATCGCCAAAAATCATTGGTTGTGGAGGTTCAAAAGTGCCACATCAAAATCCAAAGAAATAACTATTGTATATCAAAGTCTGGTGATGATGACAGAAAATTTAGAATAGCACTCATATAACATGGAGGAAATATGCCAATTTTTGAATTTGAATGCACCAAATGCAAGTCAATCTATGATGCTTTGACAAGTTTTGATAAAACAGAGAAGTATAAAAATGTTTCTTGTCCTGAATGCGGGTCTAAGAAAAAAGAAAAACGAATGTCGTCTCCAAACTTTGCATTCGCTCAACCACAAGATACAGACAGGTGGAATAGTGATAGATCTGGACATGACTATCGTTTCAAACATAATGTTCCTAAATTAAAAAAAGAACGCAAAATGGCTGAAACACTGTCTCACATGGGATCAGATCCATACGGCGGAGGAGACATGCTGGCTAAAGATATTGAAATGGATACAGGCGTTCATGATGCAGAATCAAGAAAAGGATTGTCTTAGTCAATTACCGTTCCAAAAAAACCTAAGTAATTTCGACTCTGTAAGCATCATTGATGAATAGATTCTTTAACCTGTGGTTGCTCCACAGGTTTTTTCTTTTTGCGATCTTCTTTCCAAGAACCCCAATCCAGTGGCCATGAACGACGTACCAGTGGCAAGGTCATACGGCTAAATCCAGCAATGCAACTTGTTGACGTTCCAACTTCTTGAATATTCATCCATTCTTTGAATTTCATTATATTCCGCCCATTGGAGGTGCTCCACCGCCCATTGGAGGGGCTCCACCGCCCATTGGAGGGGCTCCGCCGCCCATTGGAGGGGCTCCGCCGCCCATTGGAGGTGCTCCGCCACCCATTGGAGGTGCTCCGCCACCCATTGGAGGTGCTCCGCCAGCACCAGAAGCAGCTTCATATGGTGAAACCATAAGATCCGCCAACTCTTCTTTATTCATCATGACTGTCTTGTTCTCAACAGGCCCTTCATAATAAGTTGGACGTTGTCCTTGCTTATATGGCAAAACCATTTTTCTCTTACTAGCCTGATTTAACAAAAACGTGACTTCATATTGATCAGTTCCTTTGTCTCGAACACTAGCCTGAACTGGTGGCTGAACTCTAAACCCCCATCCATAATCCGGCACCTTGTACAATGTTTGAACGCCGCCTTCCATTGCACCTTTAAAAGCGTCGTCATCAATATCAAGTTCATCTTGAAGTTTGTCAAAATGATACTTGTTAGTTTTCTGCCCTCCGCCTGACTCTGGATTGGTCGGCACAGGTGTTGACGTAGTAGGAGCAGCATCTTCTTCTCGAAGACTAAATATAATTGGCTTGGTTTTTATAAATTCTCTAAATCGTTGCATGGTGAGAGTATATATCAATGATATGAGATTCAAAAACTGGATTATTTTAGAGAATGAGATCGATAATCGTGTAAACGAGTTAATAGCCCCTTTCGTTTTCTTTTTTAAGAAAGAAAACGAAATTTTTGGGGCTGGAGAAGACAGCCGTGTTGTTTTCGCAAAAATGAAACATCCTGACGAAGATATGCCTTCTGGTTGGAAGGATGAAGCCAATTTCTCGGCTCATAACCTAAAAAGATCAGTAATCGGCGACCCTTCACAAAATGTTTTCAGCAGTAAAGATTTAAAGAAAATCAATATTTTAGACAAAGACAAAGTATCAGAGATACTTCATAAAGAAGTTAAAAAATTAGGAGAAAAAGCTTTCCCTAAACAAAAAAAGACATTCAATCTTATTGATTTGTCTCGATTCTTGAAAAAAGATCCAGATGATGCTCCAAACTTTACAAGAGCCAACGAGGAATAAATGCCATCATTACTTGAATTACAAGATTTGTATTTTGAAGCTCTAGTCCGTGAACTCATTGAAAAAACAAAGTCATGCGGAGTAGTTTGGACTCACGTCGGTGGCTTTCAATTCCATTCTTTGGAAACAGACTCTAGCACAAATATCGATTGGGACTTCTACGTCACCAAAACTCGAATTGGGAATACAGCATCAAAATGGACGCTTGACATTAAGAAAAATTCTGTTTCATACATTTCGATTGAGGAAGGTCCATTGCCAAGAACTGGACGCAGCAGCTTGACGCAAGAACTTTACGAAATCGTCGAATTGATTGTTCTACAATTGGACGCCAAGCTGAAAGAAACAATACAGTTCATACAAAACATCGAAACTTGCCGAAGCTAAGGAAACTATGTCAGAACTTTTTGAAAAAGGCAAGCCAAACGTCAGAAAGTGGCAATGTTTTGTATGCGGTCGTAACTACGATGATTTCGCCGCATACAAAGAACATATTGTCAGCAATCATGAACAAGGCAGAGAGTTCCTTAAATGCCCAGATTGCGATGCCCCTGTGCGTGATCTTGCAATGCACTATAAGGCAAAGCACCCAAAAAGAATTATGCCAAAAGGCATTCAAACTCGTGTTGCGATTTGGAGAGACTTCACATCTGGCGGAGCAAAGAAAAAGACAACTAAAAAAGTAGCCTTCAGAACAGGATCGTTCTCTTCAAAAAAAAGTGGATGTGATATCCCTTATAGGTCTGGCATGGAATGTGAGTTCTATGAGCTATTAGAATCTGATCGTGATGTATCAGTATTCTTTGCCGAACCATTCAGAGTTCCATACTACTATCAAGGAGCATGGCACGATTACATCCCTGACATCAGAGTGAACTTCATTGATGGAAGTACAGAAATTTGGGAAATCAAACCAGCCAATCAAACAGCGTATGAACAAAACAGAGCAAAATGGGGAGCGATGAATGACCATGCTCTCAATCATGGCTGGCAATTTAGTGTTCAAACAGAAGTTGGACTTGGCAAGCTTCGAGCCAAAATAAAGAAACAACAAAACCTTAACGAGTAATCTCTTCAGATTTTGTTTGTTCCATGACACTTTGGAAAAACTTAAGCATTTGATCCTCTTCTTTCATTGCTAGAATCGCTCCAGCCTGTTCTTGGTAGCTCTTGAATTCTTCAGGAGTAATCAACCCTTTTTGATGAAGAAGTGTTTTGAGAGCCAAATTTTCCACCAACAAAAATTTTATCATATTGGCGTTAACGTAATAGGCATTAGATGCCGCTTTCAGAATATCTGCTTTTTCCATTTAAATCCATTCGTTAAACTGCTAAAATTTACATCATAATAATTAGATCGTCTGCATGTAGATGTCGCCGCCATGCTCAATAAAGCTGAAGATCCATTAAAAAGAACTTCCTTTATTCCTGTGTTAGTTGTTCCTACGTTATCTTGAGATAATGAGGCAACGTAAACATCTATAGGAACACGAGCCGCTCCACCTACAACAACTCCACCTGCAACAACTCCAGTTCCAAGTAAAGTTGAATTTCAAATATCATTGGAAAAGTGTCTCAAATACTGAGAAGCTCCACCACTTGCTGTTGGAAATCCTGATCCAACGACAACCGGTATTGGATCGTTTAAATTAAATTTTTGCACTACTCCAGAATCTACAACATACCCAACGCCATTTGTTTCATCAATTGTTAATCCGGTGTAACCATTATTTCCAGCTTCATCAAAAAGAGTTGATTCTGTAAGTAAGTCTTTACTTAATTTCCCAAAAGAATGATGGTTATCTGAAAAACTTCCAGAAAACCTTCCAGAAATCCAAAGTGAATCATTGGCTTTATCGGGATAAAATGCTGAAATGAAATATGGAGACATTCCAAAATCTCTTGAACTTACAAATGTTCCATTTTCATTATATGATGCAATAAACGAACGTGTTACGCCCTCTACGAGAGCCTCAATAATGCCTAGAACAAAAACATTGTTAGACAACGCACAAGCATCAACAATGTATACTTCTGGATCAACATCTGCAAAAAATGTTTCTGTGTTAGTATCCAGATCCCAGAAATACAATTTATTTTGATAAGTCCCGCAAATAAGTCTGTTTCTGTATCTGTCATGCCTTACAAACATCCAATTTCTAGCTGGCAATTGCAAATTGACTGGATTGCTCATTGAGCTACCTGTAGCTTTGTAAATTGCAAATGTGTTAATTGTTACTTGGCTGATAATTTGACTTGTAAGACCTGCGAAGTAAAATTCATTTTCAAAACAATCAAAACCCTCTACAGAAAACGGCAATCGTGAGGTTATATCAACGGCATTTCCGCCAAGAGAATTCATGCCCCAGAATGATCCGCTCATGAATATGTCATAATATTTTACTATTAAAGAGATAGAAGTTCCGCCAACTCTAATTCCTCCGGAAGCTATATTGCTGAATACTTCTGGAATATAGGTGTAAGCAGACCCACTACAAACAACACCACCTCTAGCTTCAATCATACTTATGTTTTTACAAGATCGCAACTTGTTAAGATCATTAATGATCTCTTTCAAAACCTGATCTTTCATCGTGTCTGTGATTACATAATACAAAGTTTGAATTTGATTGTTCAAAAATGAATTTAGGTTAA